>Ga0307377_10000269_pt1 | contig 72086 bp, 58 predicted proteins | sample TR3MG_FD_202535 | JGI IMG/M metagenome (GOLD analysis project Ga0307377, IMG submission 202535) | Soil microbial communities from Risofladan, Vaasa, Finland - TR-3 | ecosystem: Environmental > Terrestrial > Soil > Coastal area > Acid sulfate soil | place: Finland: Risofladan, Vaasa | collected... | reverse complement strand
ACTCCTGCGCATCCGTGTTCCCCCCGTCCCCTGCTCCCTGATCCGCCAATCCTGCGCATCCGTGTTCCCCCCGTCCCCTGCTCCGTCAACCCCTGCCATCGTGTATTTCCCTATCCGTGGTGTTCTCCCCGCCTCGCCCACCGGACCGCCGCCCCAGCCAGATACACCGCCCCGCCGAAGACCAACACCGCGTTCGTGCCGATCATCGCCTGAAAGCCCGTAAACTGGGCCAGCGTGCCGCCCATCGAGGAGCCCAGGATGGAGCCGGCCCCCTCGGCCGAACCATAGAGCCCCGAAGCCAGCCCCCGCTGCGCCCGGGAGCGCACCTCCGTCGCATAGGTCATGGCCGTCGCCGTGTAGGCCGAGTAGGCGAAGCCTCGCACCAGCTGAATCGCCACGATCCACGGCATCCCCGGGGCCACCACGTAGCCCGCGAAGACCAGCGACCAGGTCAGGAAGCCCAGGCCGAGCATCGGTAAGCGCCCGATGCGGTCGGAGAGCCGGCCGGCCAGCATCATGAACGGCAGTTCCGAGAGGGACGCCAGCGCCCATAGCCGGCCCAGGGCCGTCTGGCTGTACCCCAGTTCGCCGACCACGTAGTTGGCCCACACGGCGTAGACGGCACCGATGGACAGCGACCACAAGAATGCGGAAATGAGGAGCGGGGCGATAGGCAGCCGGTGGGCAGGGTCCGCATAGGTTCGTGTAGAAACCGGGTTTTTCCCAGAAACCTGGTGTCTGGCCGGAGCGGGGTCCTTGATCCACAGCGCCAGGAGACAGGCCACGGCTAGGAAAGAACCGGCCAGGCCGAAGGGCACCCGCAGCGACAGCCGGTCGGCGATGCTGCCCGAGATAAAGGCCATCAACCCGAACCCCAGCGAGCCCAGGCCGCGGTACGTCCCCATCCTGCGCCCCCGCTCGCCGGCCCGCCCTTCCAGCAGGTCCCCCATCAGGGCCAGGCTGGCCACGTTGTAGGCCGCCTGGGCGATCGCCCCCAGCGCGTGCAACGGGAACAGGTACTCGTAGCGAGGCACGCCGGCCATCAGCCCGTAAGCCACGGCCGTGACGGCCAGGCTCGGCACCAGGAACACCTTGCGCCGGCCCAACCGGTCGGACGCGCGCCCCCACACAGTACTGAATAGAATCGCGCTCAACGAAGTTACCGTCCCCAGCAGGCCGATCGCCACATAACTGGCCCCCAGCGACTCGGCGTAGAGCGAACCGATGGGGCCGGTGATGCCGCGCGACATGAACAGAATGAAGGTGATCGCGGTCAGGAGTGCAAGGTTTCTCATTTCAGGTTCCCAACCTCCCGCAGGTTGCCCCCGGATGTACTCATCCGCCTCCTGCAGGAGGGTTCTCGAGGGTTCTCACCAAAAACCGCTCCGATTCGTACCATCGGAGCGGTCAGTCGGCTCCATCGCCATGACGCAGGTACTCAGTAGCGCAGCGCGTGCCCGTGCACCGTGATCCCGTCCTTCCACTCCCGTGCCACAGGAGAGGCCAATTCCTGGAACAGTTCGATGCGTCCCAGCAGGGCGAACCCCTGTTCGACGAAGAAGGAGATGGCCTCGACGTTGCGGGCCACCGGGCGCACGCTCAGGAACCGCACGCCGCACGTGCGGGCCACTTCGACCACGTGCTGGCATAGCAGGCGGCCGGTGCCCTGCGAGCGGTACTCGGCGCTGACGACGACCGGTTCCACCTCCGCCTCCTCGCCTGTGACGAGCAGCCCAACCATGCCGATGACCTGCCCTTCCACCTCCGCGACCCACACGCCGGCAAAGTCCGGATGGGCCAGGTGTTGGTCGAACCCCCGGCCCGGATCGTCACCTCCGATCGTGGGGTCGCCGTAAATGTCGCGATGGCGCTGGGTGAGTTCCGCCCACAGCGCCCGGCAGGCCTCCAGGTCCCGAGGCCGGTATGCGCGTACCACGACGTCCACGTTCACCTACTCCAGTGATTTCTTGCTGCGCGTCCGTTGCAGCTCATAGTCGGGGATGCGGCGGTTGAGCAGGTCGAGCGACAGTTCGATCGCCTCTCGCGCTTCCTCCGGCGTGGTCGTGCCGACGGTGACCATGTCCTGGTCGCGGATCGTGCTCCACACGAACGCCAACCCGACCACCGGCAGCAGCCTGCCTGCCGCCAGCGGCTTGATCGTCATGACCGGCTTCCTGGCGTTGCGGATGATGCGCATGACCCAGTCGGCCTCCACCTGCATGAGAAAGCCGGCCGCGTTGTAGAGTTGGATGTACGTTTCCACGTCGGCGCCCGTCTTGTCGGCGTAGACCACCGCCTCCGGCATGTGGGTCGAGAGGCCCGGAATCATGCCGCGCTCGCGGATCATGCGGGTGTACGTGTCAATGTCGCGGATCACCCCCTGCATGCGGTCTATGAGCGCGTCCGTCACGCACTGGTGGGGCATGCAGAACGTGGCGCCAAAGGCCTGGCATTGATCAAACGCGGCTTCGGGGCCGTGCTCGAAAGGCCCGTCGGGGTGCAGGTTGAACATCGGCGTCAGGATGCGGATGATGCGCCGCCCTGTGCGGTCCTCCGCCTGGCGGATGGCGTCCTCCAGGTGTTGTGAGAGCGGCCCCATGATGGCGTCAACGCCATATTCGAGAAAAACGGTCAGGACCTCGGCGATGCGCTCCCGGCTTTGACGTTCCTGGATAAAGTGGTCCTTGGCCAGGCTGGTGTGCGAGTAGCCGAGAAACCAGTTCGAGCCGATCAGCATGCGGGGCAGGCTCACGCCGCCTACGGTCGTGCGAGGAAAGTCGGTCATAATGATATGTTCCTCAACAGTGAGATCGCCCCTCACCCCAGCCCTCTCCCCGAAGGGGAGAGGGAGCACACTCCCCTCGCCCTCCCAGGGAGAGGGGCCGGGGGTGAGGGCCTGTGCTGCCACGTTCAGTCTATTTGCCGATCCCACTGACCAACGTCGCGGGGATCTCTTTGGTGTTGCAGTGCACCGAGCCCAGCGGGAAATCACTGAAATTGACGCCGACGACTTCGTAGCCGGGCATAATCTGCCTGTACAGTTCCAGTGCCTTCTCGTCCTGCTCCACGCCGAACGTCGGCACGATCACCTTGTGGTTCAGGATCAGGCTGTTCACGTAGGTCCAGTAGTTGAGTGAATTGTTGTCGTTTTCCGCCAGCATCACCCGGTGCACGGTATAGTTCTCACCGGTTGCGGATGGGGTCTGTGCCAGTTGCGTCGCAATCGCTTCAAAATCCTCGTACCATTGGTACTTGGGGTCGCTCTGGGCCACCAGGACGGTGCTGGCATCCAGGAACTTGACCACCATGTCAATGTGGCCGGACATCTCAGCCTTGAGCATGGGGAACAGGATGAGGCGCTGGCAGCCAAAATACTCCCTCATGATGCGTTCGAGGCTCTCTCGTGTGACTTCAGGGTTGTGGTACAGGACGGACTCGAACATGATGAACGTGCCCTGTCCGTCACCCACGATGTTGCCGCCTTCTACGATGAGCGGCAGCCGGTACGCCGGGACTCCCAGGTAGCGTGCCAGTTCCAATGGTAGTTCCGAGTCCCCTTTGGGGTACGGGATCCCGTTCGGGATGTAGGGGTTGACGATCATGAGAGGCTTTCCGTCAGGTCCAGCCTCCACCGTAGTCGGGCCATTGTCCCGCAGCCACACGTCATCCAATGGGGCGTACAGAAAGCGCACCTGGTCGAGGGAGACCTGCTTGTGGGTCAGGAAAAGCTCGACCGCCTTCTGCCAGTATTCGTTCGGGACGAACACGTACGCCCACGCTTCCGAGGCGACGTAGCTGGTCAGGTCGGCGTGGCGCTGCCAGGAATAGGGGTAAAAGATGGGCCAGCCGAGGACGACCGCGCCCATTTCCTCAAACTCTGCCGGCAGGCGTACCGCACCCGGAGGGGGTGTCAGCGAGTAATACTCGGTATATTCGGCAACCGGTGGGAGATAATGGGCCGCCGGGTCCATCCCCTGCATTTCGCTTAAGGCCGCCTCCCGCTCGAGCTTCATCTGGGCGAGCAGCCCCATGCGATCCAGATAATCCACCATCTGCTCGTCCGAGGAGGGCGGGTTCTGCGCCGCCTCGATGTGCACGGCGTACGTCTTCTGGATGACGGCCATGATGCGCTCGAGCAGCGCATCCGTCAGTTCTGGGTATAGGCCGGGGATCCCCTCGCCCAGCAATGGGCGCAGCGACGATTGGTTGAGCGTGTGGTATGGCAGCGGCATCGCACGCTCTGTGATGTAGCCGAGTAATTCGCCCTCGATCAGCGACTGTTTGAGTTGCGGAAAGGCAACCAGCAACACGACGGCACACACGATAATTCCTGCCACGAACGTGGCCAGGGCGATCAGTGCAACAACTGACTTTTTCACGCTGCTCCTCCTTTTCTTGTGCGATAGTACAAGTAGCCAGGGTCTGCACACACGCGCTGCCGCGTATAAAGACAAACACCAATTATAGGCCACTGTGCCGTTCACGCAAATACATCACGCTGGCTTGGCTGGTACGGACGCCCCGCTTCAGTGGGGTTCTCCCTGTCACGCAAGGCGCGTAGCCCTTTCGTGTTTTTCGCGAGATTTCGCGCCTTTCGTGGTCCAAATGCCCTCTTCCTTCGCGGCGGCTCAGGCCACGACCGTGACGCCGTGCTCCCCGTCCTCCGTCAGGATCTCGAAGGCGGCGCGGTGTTTCGTGACCAGGGTGCGCGGCGGCTGGCCCCGCCGATGCACGCGTCCAGACCCGCCGGTGAGAATGCACACTGCTTCGCCTCCTTACCCTTGCGGAGGTTCACAACCTCCGCAAGGGTTACAGGTTACTCATTCAGGCGGGCGAGCGGTTCTTTGCTGGAAAAGAGGCCCACCAGCGCGTCGGCGGCGCTGAAGCAAGCGAAGGCACAGGCCCCCAGCACACCACCTCCTGCGAGCAACACGTGCGGGCTGACAGGCAACAGCCTGAGCGCCTCGCTCAGCACGTTACCGAGCGATGGGGTTGGAGGTTGAACTCCCAAGCCCAGGAAATCCAGTGCCGCGACCAGCCCCAGCCCAGCGAAGAGGGTGCCCAGGAGGAGCACCCCCGAGCCAGCCAGCCCCAGCACCAGGCCCCTGCGCTGTTCAGGGGCCGCCGTCCAGAGCACCTGGTACATCCGCACAGCGCGGGGCAGAAGCACCAAGGCGCACACCAGGCCCAACCACACCCAGGTCGCTCGTGAAGGTCCCGCCACCCGAGGGAGCAGCATCATCATTGTCATCGCGCTGGGCACGGCGGGGATGAACAGCAGCACGTCGGCCGGCAGCAAGAGGAGATCGGCGACCGATTCTGCCCGCCACGTCCGGCGGGAGGCCAGGAAGCCCACCAGTGCGCCAATCAGCCCACCTGGAAGGAGCACCAGGGCCGCCGCCAGCCTGACCGTCCCCAGCGTGACCACCCCGCCGCGCAGCACCCGCGCCTGCAGGTCCCGCCCCAACGTGTCCGTTCCCCATGGATGGTCCGCTGAGGGTGGTTCGGCGCGCGCCGCCGGATCGGTCTGCGACGCGACGTCTGGGTCAACCGTCAGCCCGGCAGCCGCGAGGCCCAACGGAATCAGGAGCAGCGCCAGCGCGATCACCATCCAAATCCTGTGGGAGGTCCTACGCCAGGGAGTCACAGGCTGATCGAGAGCAGGCACGTACACCAACCGCTCCAGCCAACGGAACAGCTCGGCCACCAGCCGTCCCACCAGGATCACGGCAGTATAGACGCTGAGAACGCCGAGCAGCACGGGATAGTCCTGGCGCATCGCAGCCTCCACGGCCAGCCGGCCGATCCCCGGCCAGCTGAAAACTCCCTCCACCAACACCGTCGCACTGAGCAAGCCGCCGATCTGCCCCAGGCAAACCCCCAGCCCCTTGAACAGCCCGGCCAGCCAAAGGCGGCCCCCCCTGTACTCCCGGGGGCGCGTCACCTCGCGGGCCACCGCCTGGGCGGTCAGGGCCGCCGGGAGGAGCGCCAGCGCCGTCGCTGGCAGGATGACGTGGCTGATGCGGTCACCCAGGCCACCTGCTCCGCTCGGAGTCAGCATCCCCACCGCAGGCAGCAGGCTCAGCCGGAGGGCGAAGATCGAGATCAGAACCATCGCCACGCAGAACGCCGGCATTGCCGCGGCGCCGAATGCGGACAGCCGGCCCGCTCCTTTCAGGACGGAGCCTGGCCACCCGGCCTTCTCCTCCAGGTAGTGCACCAGCACGGCGACCATGGCCGCCACGAGTGCCAGCAGCAGCGCCAGGAGCAGCGCCGTCCCCAGCAGAAGCAGGGTGTTGGGCAGCCGCTCGCCGATTGCTATGGTGACCGGCATCCGCGTTGTCCACGAGACCGACCAGTCCGGCTCCTGGCCAGGGCTTGGGGGGCCGCCTGCCGCCCGGAGCAGTGGTTGGCGCAGGGCGACGACGAGGCCCAACGCCAACCCGAACGCGCCCAACGTCAGCAGGGCGCGGCGCGGGAACTGGACCCAGGTGGCCAGCCGCTCTTCCGCTCCCCTGAACCTGCGAATTCAGACGAGTGCATGCTATGTCCTCCTTTTCTCCGATGATGTCGAGATGGCCTCAACTGCGGGCATAGGCCGCCACGCGTCTGCGCTTCGACCTGAACACCTCCCACTCCGGCTCGCCCTGTATCTGGACCTCGTTCAGGTGCCGGTACAGGCCACGGCGGGCCATCAGTTCCTCGTGCGTGCCCATTTCTGAGATGCGGCTCCCTTCCAGGACCACGATCACGTCCGCGCTGCGAATCGTGGACAACCGGTGGGCGATGATGAGCGTCGTCCGGCCGACCATGAGCCGCTCCAGCGCCTGCTGGATCAACAGTTCCGTCTCGGTATCCACCGACGAAGTCGCCTCGTCCAGGATCAGAACCGGCGCATCCTTGAGCACTGCGCGGGCGATCGCCAACCGCTGCTTTTGCCCGCCGGACAGTTTCACGCCGCGTTCGCCGATGATCGCGTCGTAGCCCTCGGGCTGTTTGGCGATAAATTCGTGTGCATTGGCGACCCTGGCTGCTTCGATCATCTCCTGCTCGGTGGCGTCCGGGCGGCCAAAGAGGATGTTCTCGCGCACCGTGCCGTGGAAGAGGAACACGTCCTGGAGCACGATGCTGATCTGCTGGCGCAGGCTCTTGAGCGTCAGGTCGCGCATGTCGTGCCCATCGAGCGTGATCGAGCCTTCGCACACGTCGTAGAAGCGGGGGATCAGGCCCGCCAGCGTCGTCTTGCCCACCCCGGTCGGCCCGACCAGCGCGACCACGGTGTTGGGCGGGATGTCCAGGTTGATGCTGTCCAGCACAATGTCCCCTGGTGTGTACCAGAACCTCACGTCGTGGAAGGAGAGCGCACCTTGTGCCCGGCCTGGCAGCGCGATGGCACCGGGACGGTCGCGGATGTCTGGTTGCTGCTCCATCAGTTCCCCCACGCGCTCTGCCCCCGCCAGGGCCTCCTGGATGTTCTCCCACGCCCCGCTCAGCGCGCGCACGGGCTGGTAGAAAATGTCCAGGTAGAGGAAAAAGGCCACCAGGTCCTCGATCGGCAATGCCTGGTTCAACGCCAGCCGCCCGCCGAAGTAGATCAGGATGATGGTGCCAAGGGACGACGAGAACTCGACGAAGGGCTGGAACGTGGCCATCAGCCGCAGCGCGCGGAGCAGTGAATCGCGAAAGCGGATGATGTGTTTGTTGATCCGCGCGGCTTCTGTATCCTCGCGGGTGAACGCCATGATCTCACGGATGCCCGACAGGTTGTCGTTGAGCGTGGCGTTGAGTTCGCCCAACTCCTTTTGACGCTCCCGAAACGCTGGGCGCACGTACCTGGAGTACGCTCGCAGGGCCAGCACGACCAGTGGGATGGGGACCATGCTCAGCAAGGCGAGCCGCGTATTCAGGCTGAACAAGACTGCGCTGACGCCGACCAGCGTGAGTACGTTCACGATCACGTCCGGCACGGCGTGGGCGATCAGCAACTCGATCAGGCTCGAATCGTTGACCACGCGCGACATCAACTGGCCCGTCTGCCTGTCCTCGTAAAAGCGGAGCGACAACCGCTGCAAGTGTTCGTAGGTCGCCTGCCGGGCGTCGGCGACGACCCCCCACCCGGCGATGTGCGCCATGTAACTCCGCACAAATTGAAGCCCCCCACGCACGACATAGATCGCCAGCGCGAAAAGGGCCAGGCGGGTGATGAACTCGGTGGAGGCCCGCGTTTGCACCTGGTCTTTGACGGCCGCGATCATCAGTTTGATGATCCAGGGGGCCAGCAACTGCACGCCCACCAGCAGCGTCATGCTCCCGACCGTCAGAGTCAGCGAGCCGACGTACTTGCGGGCGTACCCCAATAAGAATTTGATCGTTTTCATTCCACTCCTGTGAACCAATAGATCTGCGCCACCACTGGTGTGCCAGCGGGTGGCGACAGGCCCCGATTATATCGCAACGGCAGCAGGACACAACTGAGCGTGATACGCTAACTGGTTTGACTTCTGCGCGGCTTAGGCTATACTGGAGGTTAACTTATGGCACTGGGCAAACCCCGGGAGCAAGTAGATCGCATCTGCCATGGAACCAAGCACGCCCCTGCAGGTAGATATCAAAGAATTCCTTCGCCCGCTCCTCTTGGGCCTGGCGGAAGAGGACCTGGACGTCATGGCTCAGGCGGGGGTCGTCCGCTCCTTCCCGGCCGGCGCTACCATCTGCTCCGAGGGAGAGCCGGGAAACGTAGTCTACATCATCGTCCAGGGGCGTGTGGACATCATCAAGCGGCTGGACGATGCCAGCGAACGCTATTTGCACAGCCTGGGACCAGGCGAGTTCGTCGGCGAGATGGCCATCTTGCAGGAAGGCATCCGCACCGCCACCGTGCGCGCTGCCGAGCCGACGACCGTGCTGGAGATCAGCCGGGATCCCTTCCTGATCATCCTGGGGCGCAGCCCCTCCCTCGGTATCCGCATCCTGGTGCGCATGAGCGCGCGCCTGCGGGATGCCGACCAGCAGGCCATCGCCGAGCTGCGCCGGGCCAACGAGGAATTGACCCGCGCGCTCTGGCAACTGAAGCGGCTGGACCAGACCAAGTCCGATTTCATCCGCCTGTCGGCGCACGAACTGCGCACCCCCGTGGCGGCCCTGCTGGGATACACGCAGATGATGCGGGACAACCCGCTGGTGCAGGCCAGTGCCGAACTGCGCACGTTGGTGGAGGGGGTGGTGGCAGGCACGGCCCGGCTCCATCGCGTGTTCAATAGTATCCTGGACGTTTCGCGGGTGATGACCGGCGGGCTCCAGATTCAGCCCACGCCGGTGAGTATACCCGTCATCATGGACGGCGTCGTGCTAGAGTTCAGGCGGGCGTTGGAGAAACGCCACTTGACGTTGGAACAGGTGGGGATTCGAGGCCTGCCGCTCTGTTGGGGCGACCCAGACCTCCTGTACAAGGTGTTTTACCACCTGGTGAACAACGGCATCAAGTACACGCCCGACGGCGGACGGATCACCGTGAGCGGCCGGACGATGAACGTGCGCGGCCTGGGCCGGTGCGTCGAAGTGGCCGTACAAGATACCGGCATCGGCATCGCGCCGCAGGACCTGGAACTGATCTTTGAGAAATTCTACCGCACCGGCGAGCCGGCCCTCCACTCCTCGGGGACGACCTCCTTCAAGGGGGGCGGGCCGGGGCTGGGGCTGGCCATCGCCCGCGGGGGAGTGCTGGCGCACGGTGGCCGCATCTGGGTCGAAAGCCCCGGCTACGACGAAGAGAAATGCCCAGGCAGCCGCTTCATCGTGCAGTTGCCGCTCAATGAGGGCTCTGCTGGATCAAGCGTTCCCTGATCGCGGATCCCCGTCCCCTGTCCCCGGCCATCTCCAACGCTACCACACCCTTCGGAGGTTCCATCTACGTTAGATAGGTCTCGGCGGACGTGGCGAACGCCTCCTCCGGCGTGCCGAAAAAGTCACCTGACGGGAAGACAGACAGTTCATACTTGTCGTTGCTATACGTGTAGAACGCAAAGCCCCACCGCTCTTCGTCGCCAAAGTAGCGCAGGCGACACAGGTGGGTGGGCGTGTTACGCAGCCGCTCCAGGTGCTCCTCGCGGGTCTCCGGCCAGTCAGGCGGGGGCCAGCCGGGCAAATCCTCCGGCTCCGTGTAGGCGTCCACGTAGCAGAACTGCCCCCGGAAGCGCACCTCCAGGCGCGTGTATCTCCCGGCCAAGTGCTCCTCGGCGTAGCGCTTGATGCGCTGCTCAGTGCGGCGCTTGACCGCCTCGGAAATCGTGACCCCGCCCGAGTCCGGGTTCCGTACCCAAGTTTTACCTGCCATAACCAAACCTCCTGATTGAGTGTGTCAGATCCTCCCCCATGCTTCTATGGTTCACGTTCAACAATCGCGTGCGGGCCAATGTTCCGGAATACGCACAGGTCGTCCTCATAGTGAAAGGTGAACCGGTAGCTCACGTCAATGCGCCCTTCCCACACCCCGGGCAAGCCCTGGACGCGCTTGACACCCAACGAGGGGTGACGTGGGTTCTCCTTGAACAGCACAAACGCTTTGGCCGCTTTGGCCTGAATCTCGCGCGGCAACTTGGCTGCTGCCTTTTTGAACCGCCCTGTGCGTACGTACCTCATCGTGGCCATCCCAGGTCGTCAATCATCTCTTCCATCGTGTCGAAAGTCTCGTAGCGGCCAGCGGCCAGGTCTGCTTCCGCCTCGCGCTCGCCGGTTTGCCACTCCTCTGTCCAGAACCACGCCTGGTCTTCAGCGAGCGCCAGTGCTTCACACAGGTAATCGGCGAGCAAACTGGCCATGTCGGGCGTGACCTCCAGCGTCTCGCGGGCGGCACTGGCCAGTCGAGCCCGGCGCACAAAAGACTGTACCTGATTGAGTATGGGACGTTCCGTTACTACACTCATTGCTCATCACCCTTCCATTACGAGTTCCTGTTCCAAAGCATCCAGAGAGATCATCTTCGATGGCTTCTTTCTCCCGTCTTCTCGCTTGTCTCTCCGGGCCACCGGCTTACTCCCATTATAGACTACTGGCGGCACTCGCACAAATGTGCAACGACACAGACTATGCCAGTCCCGCCGCCTGGTTCTCCACCTCCGCCACGTGGATGCCCTCCTTCTCGTCCACCCGCGTGAGCAGGAGAATGCCGCCGATGAAAAAGATGATCAGCGCAACGATGCTCAGCCGGCTGGAGCCGGTCAACTGCCCCACCACCGCAAACAGCGCCGGCCCCGCGATCCCGGCGAACTTGCTGGAGACGTCGTAGAAGCCAAAGAACTCGGCGCTGCGCGCCTTGGGCGCCATCAGCCCGAACAGGCTGCGGCTGAGCGCCTGCGTCCCCCCCTGCACCATCCCCACCGCGAACGCCAGCGCCCAAAAGTGCCAGGCCCGGCTCATGAAATACCCGGCGATGGCGATCAGCGCATACCAGCCCAGGCCCAGCATGATCGAGCGCTTGGTGCCGAGCCGGCCGCTGAACTTGCCGAACATGAGCGAGAACGGGATGCCCACGAACTGGGTCAGCAACAGCGCCCCGATCAGGTCAATCATGCCGATGCCGATCTCCGAGCCGTAGATGGTGGCCATCTTGATGATCGTGCCGATGCCGTCGTTGTACAGCCAGAAGGCCAGCAGGAAGAAGAAGAGCTGGCGGTACTTGCGGACGTCGCGGAAGGTCTGGCCGATGCGGCGGAAGCCGGCTGTCACCGGGCTGACCCCCTCGCCGATGCCGGCGGTGTTGGCGGCGGGCTCCGGTACCCGGCGCAGGAGCGGGATGGTAAAGATGGCCCACCAGATGGCCACGGTCACGAACGACAGGCGCGGCCCCAGCGTGGAGTCGGCCCAGATGACCTGGATCATGGCGATGTTGACCGCCAGGAGGATGCCGCCGCCCAGGTAGCCCAGCGCGTAGCCCTTGGAGGAAACGTAATCAATGTCCTTGGAACGAGCCACGTGCGGCAGGAGCGCGTCGTAGAAGACGTACGAAGCGCCCAGGCCGATGGAGCCGAACGAGAACAGCACCAGCGCCAGCAGCCAGGCTCCGGTGTTTATGAAGACCATCAGCGCAGTCGCCACGATGCCGATGGCGGCGAAGATGGTCAGGAAACGCTTCTTGCCCCCCGTATAATCAGCAATGCTGCCCAGGATGGGGGCCAGCAGCGCCGCCAGGAGCAGCGCCACGGCGTTGGTGTAGCCCCAGTAGACCGTAGCGGTGTTGCCGGGCAGGCTGGCCGCGACGACCTGCTCGAAATAGACGGGCAGCACGGCCGCCTCGATCGTGGTGGAGAAGGCGGAACTGCCCCAGTCGTACAAGCACCAGGCGTTCACAATCTGACGATAGCTCCGGTTCGCAGTTGACTCTGAGCGCACGGTTGTCCCTCCTTGGGCCAAGATTATAGCGGTGATTGTACTTCATCCCGGCTGCCTGTGCAAACGGCCACTTTCGCGTTTTTCGCGAGTTTTCGTGCCTCTCGTGATCCAAACGTGCTCCAGGCCTGCTCCACGTGTTCTTGACACACCGTCCAGAATGTGATATGCTGCAACCCGTTTGCGGCACCAACGGTGGCTGCCGTCAAGATGGTGCATGCAGAGTTGGCATGGACGTGTGAATATGGGCCAGCGGTATCCTTGATCGCATGCTGGCCCTTTCTGCTCATCAGGGGGCTTGAATATGTCGTTGGTTCAAACTGAAAACCTCACCAAGGTGTACGGCACAGGGGAGACTGCCGTGGTCGCCCTGGACCACGTTAACCTCAGCGTGGACGCCGGCGAGTTGGTGGCCGTCATGGGGCCCAGCGGCTGTGGCAAGTCTACGCTCTTGCACCTGGTCGGTGGGCTGGATCGCCCGACCGAAGGGCGCGTGATGGTCGGCGGTCAGGCCCTGGCCGACCTGCCAGACGCCGCGCTCACCGAACTGCGCCGTCGCAGGATCGGCTTCGTCTTCCAGTTCTATAACCTCATCCCGGTGCTCAACGCGACCGAGAACGTCGCCCTGCCGCTCATCCTCGACGGCGCAAACGGCGCGGCGGCCAAGAGCAGGTCGCGTGACTGGCTGGTTAAAGTGGGGCTGGGCGACCGCCTGGCCAGCCGGCCCGATCAACTCTCCGGGGGCCAGCAGCAGCGCGTGGCCATTGCCCGCGCCCTCGTGGCCGAGCCGGCCCTGGTCCTGGCCGACGAACCGACCGGTAACCTGGATTCGCACGCCTCGGACGAGATTGCCGCGCTGCTGCGCCAGGTCGTGGACGAATGGGGGCGCGCAGTCGTGATGGTCACGCACGACCGGCACATCGCTGCCTATGCCGACCGCATCGTTCTTCTCAAGGACGGCCGCATCGTGGACGAGACCCGCTCGCAGCCGCAGCGCACCGCTGGTGCAACCCGCCTGGCAGACCCGCTACAGGCACCCGCTTGACGGTTTTTCTGTACACGGAGGGACTGGGGTGAACCTTCAACTGACGCTGGCAGCCCGCTACCTGTGGGGGCGCAAACTCAGAACGTCTCTCACCACGCTCGCCATCGTGATCGGCGCGTTGGTGATCTTTGGCATGAACATCATGCTGCCGACCATGCTGCAGGCCTTCCAGGCCAACATGCTGGCTGCCTCGGGCCAGGTGGACGTCACCATCACCCACGAGACCGGGGAAGCGTTCTCGCGCACTGTACTGAACAGGATCAGGCTGATGGAGGGCGTGCGTGCCGCCTCCGGTTCGCTCAGGCGCACGCTCAACGTGCCCGATGGCTTCTTCGGCCGCGGGGTCCAGGTCACGGCCGTCTTGCTGGTCGGCATCGAGCCCAGGTTGGCGCAGACCCTTCGCAACTACCCGGTCAAAGAAGGGCGCTTCCTGCGCTCCTCTGATACCGCGGATGCCGTTGTCACGACCAGCCTGGCCGATAGCCTGGGCCTGAAACTGGGGGACAGATTGCCCCTGCCGACTTCCGAGGGCGTCGTGCCGTTCAGGATCGTGGGGCTCCTCCCGGCGCGCACGCTGCCCGGAAACGAAGAGGTACTCGTGCCGTTGTCCGAAGTGCAAAAACTGCTCGACCTGCCCAAACGCATCAACACCATCGAAGCCAACCTGGACACGCTCGACCCCGCCCGGCGCGCGGCCATCCTGGCCGCCATCGAGGCCCAATTGGGCGACGATTATAACCTGGGCGCGCTGACGAGCGGGACAGAACTGTTCGCCAGCCTTCGCCTGGGCCAGCAGATGTTCAGCCTGTTTGGTTTTCTCGCCCTCTGTATGGGCGGCTTTATCATCTTCAACACCTTCCGCACGGTCGTGGCCGAGCGCCGCCACGACATTGGCATGTTGAGGGCCGTGGGAGCCAGCCGCCGCACCATCGTCGGGTTGATCCTCGCGGAAGGGTTGTTGCAGGGCGTGGTCGGCACGGCGCTGGGGATGGCCCTGGGCTACCTGATGGGTGCAGGCATCACGGCGCTGGTAGCCCCCATGCTGGGGCAGTTCTTGCACGTCCAGCTCGGTGCACCGGTAATCAGCCCGGCCCTGGTGGTGACGACGATAGTACTGGGCGTGGGCGTCACGCTCCTGGCCGGCTTGCTGCCTGCTTTGAGCGCCAGCCGGGTCACCCCGCTCGAAGCCCTGCGTCCTGCTGTCGCCCAGGTCTTTCAGCGTGCCGTGGGCGTCGGCGCGATCGTCGGCGTCATCCTGATCGTGCTGGCCATCGCCGGGCTGCTGTCGGGGAGGATGGAGTTTACGGCTCTGGGAGGGCTGCTGTTCCTGGTTGGATTGGTGCTCGTCGCACCTGTGCTGGTCAAGCCCATCGCTTCCGTGTTCGGTGGCTTGATCGCCCTGGCTTTTGCTCGCGATGGGACGGGGACGCTGGCGCAGGGCAACCTGACGCGCCAGCCCTCGCGCGCGGCCATCACTGCCAGTGCGACCATGATCGGCCTGGCCATCATCGTCGCTATGGGCGGGATGACGACCAGCCTCACCGGTACCTTCCTCACCATTCTGCAAAAGAGCCTGGGCAGCGACTACATGCTGATGCCCCCTTCGGTGGGCGTATGGGCCAGCGACGTCGGGGCCAGGCCCGAACTGGCCGACCGGCTGCGCGCCGTGCCCGGTGTGGGTCCCGTCAGCACCATGCGCTTTGCGGCTGCCACGGCAGATGGGAAATCCGTTTCACTGTTGGGCATTGACCCGGCCGTCTTTCCGCAGGTGGCGGCCTTGAATTTCCAGGCCGGTGACGCCCGCACCGCCTACGCCGCCCTGGCCGAGGGGCGCGCGCTGATTGCCAATGGCCCTTTCGCCGCCCAGGCCGGGCTTGAGGTAGGAGATACGGTGCGGCTATCCACCCCTCGCGGTAGGCAGTTCTATCGCATTGCGGCCGTCGCGGGCGACTATCTCAATGCCAAGATCATGACCGCCTATGTCTCGCAGGCCAACCTCCGCGCCGACTTTGACAAAACCGAAGACGTGTTCATCCAACTGAACCTGGCGCCTGGTGCGGACCCGCTACAGGTCGAATCGAAACTCAAGGCGATCGTGGCCGATTACCCGCAGTTCAAACTCGTCTCCGGGAAGGCCTTTTACGAGCAGAACAAGCAACTCTTTGACGCCGTCTTCGTCTTCTTCTATATTTTCATCGGCGTGTTGGCTTTCCCTTCCTTGATTGCGCTGCTCAACACCCTGGCCATTGGCGTGATCGAGCGCACGCGCGAGATCGGCATGTTGCGCGCCGTCGGCGCGACGCAGAGGCAGGTCCGCCGGACCGTGCTGTCCGAGGCGCTGCTGCTGGCGGCGGTCGGGACCGCTTTTGGCTTGCTGGCGGGACTCTACCTGGGGTACGTGATGGTGTTGGGGTTGGGCGTGGGCGGATTCCCGGTCGCCTATTCCTTCCCCTTCGCCGGGCTGCTGGCGGCCATTGCCATTGGACTGCTCTTTGGTGTGCTGGCGGCGCTGCTCCCGGCCCGGCAAGCCGCCCGCCTGGAAATCGTGCGCGCCCTGCGCTACGAATGAACGTGAGGTGGAGAAACCAGGTTTTTCCCAAAAACCTGGTTTCTTGACGGTGCGCGCAAGCCCCGGCCGATGTAGGCCGGGGCTTCTCCTTTGTGTAATCAGAACGCGGGCGTAGCCACGTAGCCACCAATCGCTTGACAGGCGTCAAATCATCAGTATAATGTAGAAAGGTTATAACGTTGGTACGTCATTAGGTCTTCTGGTCTCACGCTTGCGCACCCGGCGCAAGCCCGCGAAAAGGAGGAGCACATGAGCGAAGAGATCAATGTCGGAATCGTTGGTACCAAGTTCATGGGGCGGGCGCACTCCAATGCGTTCATGGACGTGTCCCACTTCTTCGATCTGCCCGTGTCACCTGTCCTGCGTGCTGCCTGCGGCCGGAATGCCGCTGATCTGGAGGCCTTTGCCAGGCGGTTCGGCTGGCAGACCACCGAGACCTCGTGGGAGCGGCTGGTGGCCCGCGACGACGTAGACCTGGTGGATATCTGCACCTCCAACGTGACGCACATGCCGATCGCCGTCGCGGCGGCCAGGGCGGGTAAGCACGTCTTCTGCGAAAAGCCCATCGCCATGAACGCCGGGGAGGCCCGCCGCATGCTCGACGCGGCACGCGAGGCGGATGTGCGTCACATGGTCGCCTTCAACTACCGCCGTGTGCCGGCCATCGTCCTGGCCAGGCAGATGATTGAGGCAGGCAAGATCGGGACCATCCGGCACTTAAACGCGGTCTATTACCAGGACTGGCTGGTGGATCCGAACTTTCACATGGTCTGGCGGCATGACGCCAAGGAAGGGGGCTCCGGTGCGCACGGCGACATGAACGCCCACACCGTGGACCTGGCCCGCTACCTGGTGGGGGAGGTCGAGGCGGTGACCGGTGCCCAGGAGATCTTTGTCAAGGAGCGCCCGCTCGCCGACGGCTCAGGCCGGGGCACCGTGACGGCCGACGATGCCCTCTACTTCATCGCGCGCTTCCGCAATGGTGCCTTGGGCTCTTTTATGGCAACCCGCTTTGCCACCGGGCGCAAGAACTACCTGCGCCTGGAGATCTTTGGCAGCGAGGGGGCGCTCATCTTCAACCTGGAGCGGTTGAACGAGCTAGAGTTCTACTCCAGGGCAGACGAGCGGGACGAACAGGGCTTCCGCACCATCATGGTCACAGAGTCGAGCCATCCCTACCTCAGCGCGTGGTGGCCACCCGGACACATCATCGGCTGGGAGCACACCTTCATCCACGAGGTGCGCGATCTCCTGCTGGCGATTGACAAGGGCGAGAACGTCTACCCCGATTTCTACGATGGCCTGCGTTGCCAGCAGGTGCTCGACGCCGCCATCCAGTCCGCCGACCAGGGCCGCTGGGTACAGGTGCCCGCCGAATAGGCGCATGCGGTAGGGCACAAAATGAGACTAATCAACCGCCGCAGCAAACTGCCTCTCTACCACCAGTTGTACGAGATTCTGCGCGACGGGATCGTGCGCGGGGAGTGGCGGCCTGGTGATATGCTCCCTCCGGAGCCTGAGCTGATCGAGCGCTACCAAGTCAGCCGGACCACCGTGCGCCAGGTGCTCGACATGCTGGTCAACGAGGGACTGATCTACCGGCAGCAGGGCCGTGGCACCTTCATAGCGCAGCCCACCCTCGAACAGGGGCTGGTCCGCATCATCAGTTTCACCGAGGACATGCGCCAGCGCGGGATCCATCCGGGCACGCAGGTTCTGTCCTCCGGTCTCATACCGGCCCCTTCGGACATTGCCGAGCGGCTCGAGATCGGGCCAGGCGAGGAACTCGCTCATCTGAAGCGTCTACGCCTGGCAGATGGCCAGCCGATGAGTGTCGAAGAGTCCTACCTGGTGCACCATTACTGCCCCGGCGTGCTCCAGGGCGACTATGCGGCCAATCCGCTGCGCGAGGCGCTGGAAAGGGATTACGGCATCCGCCTCGTGCGTGCCAGCCAGGTCATCCGGGCGATCCTGGCGCCGCGTGACCTAGCCGGCCTGCTGTCCATACAGCCCAAATCGGCCCTGCTGTACGTCGAACGGGTCTCCTATTCCCAGCAGAACAGCCCGGTCGAGTTCCTGCGCATCTACTACCGGGGGGATCGCTACACGCTGTATAACGAACTGCGTGACTGATTCGTAATGCGTGATGCGTGTTTCGTGCTGCGTGACGCAGAACACGTAACACGCAACACGGAACACGGACCACGCATTACGCATTACGGATTACGCATTACTATGGACATCGTCTGCTTGGGTGAACTCCTCATTGATATGTTCCCCGCCGAAGTGGGGCGGAAGCTGGTCGAAGTATCGGCCTTCCGGCCCAAGCCGGGCGGGGCGCCGGCCAACGTCGCCGTGGCGGCGGTGCGGCTGGGGATGCAGAGCGCCTTCATCGGCAAGGTCGGCGACGACGCTTTCGGCCATCACCTGGCCGGCATCCTGCGGCAGGAGGGAGTGGACGTCCGTGGCATGCGCTACGATCAGGAAGCCCGCACCGGGATGGCCTTCATCGCTATGCCGGACGTGAACTCGTACGAGATCCTCTTCTACCGCAATCCCGGGGCCGACATGCGCTTGCGGGCCGACGAGTTGGACCGCGAGTTGCTGCAACAGACGCGCGTCCTGCACTTTGGGTCCCTCAGCCTGATCCAGGAGCCCAGCCGCAGTGCCACGCTGGAGGCGGTCAAGATCGCCCGCCAGGGTGGGGCGCTCATCTCTTTCGACGTCAATTACCGGCCGGACCTGTGGAGCCGCGCCCAAGCCCGCGAACGGGTGATGGCCACGCTCCCCTACGTGGACCTGCTCAAGGTCAACGAGGTGGAGATCGCGCTGCTGGGTGGAAACGGGCTGGCTCGGCCTGAAGAACGGCTTCAGCCGGCGGACCTGGACGTGGCCGCCCAGGCGCTCCTGCAGCACGGCCCGGTCCTCTGCGTGGTGACGTTGGGGCCCGCGGGCAGCCTCTTCCGGGTCGCCGAAGGGGGTGAGCACGTCCCGGCCTTCCAGGTGGAGACGGTGGATGCCACAGGCTGTGGCGATGCGTTCATTGCCGGTTTGCTCTGCCAGCTCGTTTGTTCCCCCCTCCCTGACAGGAAGGGGCAGGGGGAGGGTGGACCTTCCCCCCTCCCTGGCAGGGAGGGGCAGGGGGAGGGTGGACCTGGCCCTCACCCCGGCCCTCTCTCCGGGAGGCAGAGCGAGCACTGGCGCAGCCAGCTCACGCCGGCACGGATGCGCCAGGCCCTGCGCTACGCCAACGGTGTGGGGGCGCTGACCGCGTTGACGCTGGGGGTCATACCCGCGCTGCCCACCGCCGCCCAGGTGGAAGTGTTTCTGGCCCAGTACGAGCAATGAGGGGTTGGAAATTAGAAGTTGGAATAAGGAGATTTCATGGCTGACGTCTCGAACCAGGAACTGGATGTACAGCGCCTCAAGGAAAAGGCGCGGAACCTGCGGCTCGACGTCCTGGATATGACCACGCACGCCCGCTCGGGGCATCCTTCGAGCTCCTTCTCGGCGGTGGAGATCGTGACGGCGCTATACTTCGGTGGTCCCGGCATGACCGGGATCCTGCGCTACCGGAGCGATGATGCGTACTGGCCCGAGCGCGATCGTTTCGTCATGAGCAAGGGTCACGCGGCACCGCTGCTCTACGCCGCGTTGGCCCGCGCCGGCTACTTTGGACGTGAGCAACTGGAGCGCCTGCGCCAGGTAGATAGCCCGGTCGAAGGCCACCCGATCCAGCACAGATTGCCCGGCATCGAGACCACCAGCGGGTCGCTGGGCAAAGGACTATCGGTCGGCCTGGGCCATGTGCTGGGCGGTCGCCTGAATGGGCTGGACTATCGCGTCTACGTGTTGCTGGGCGACGGTGAGTGTGAGGAAGGCCAGATCTGGGAGGCGGCCATCGCGGCGGCGCATTTGAGGGCCGGCAACCTGATTGCCATCGTGGACTATAACAAGTACCAGGAGACCGGGCCGATCAGCCGCGAGATGGCGCTGGAGCCCTTTGTCCAAAAGTGGCAGGCCTTTGGCTGGTACGTGGAAGAGGTGGACGGGCACGACGTCGGCGCGCTCATCGAGGCGCTCCGGTCGGTCTCTGCGGCGCTCACCCTTCCCGCGTCAGACGCCCAGGCGGCGTGCGTCGTTCATCACGTGTCCCGGCTGAAACACGGCGTCAGAGCCCTGGGGCAGCCTTCCGTCATCATCGCCCACACCATCAAGGGCAAGGGTGTGTCGTTTGTGGAAGCGGATTACAGGTTCCACGGTCGTGCGCTGACGCCGGAAGAGGCTGTGAAAGCGCGGGAGGAGATTCTATGCAGCTAGGTGAGAGAGCGGGCCTCAAGCCATCCAAGCCCATGCGCGACGTGTTCGGCGAGGCTTTGCTGGAACTCTGTCGCCAGAATCCCAGGGTCGTGGTGCTGGACGGAGACCTGTGCAACACGACGAAGACCCTGGCGGTGCGCCAGGAGTTCCCGGAGCGGTTCTTCAACATCGGCCTGGCCGAGAGTAACATGGTCAGCATCGCCGCCGGCCTGGCCGACTGCGGGTTTGTCCCCTTCTGCACTAGCCTCGCTTCGTTCCTGCTGTGCAATGCCTACGATCAACTACGGCTGTGCGTGGCTATCGCGGGCGTCAACGTCAAGGTCGTGGGCAGCCATGGGGGCATCACGCTGGGCAAAGACGGGCCGACGGCGATGGCAATCGAGGACCTGGCCATCGTGGGAGGATTGCCCACGTTTACTGTCCTGGTGCCGTCCGACCCAGCCACGATGCACGCGGCAGTGCGTGCCACAGCCGAGCACGTTGGGCCGGTATACCTGCGCTCCAGCCGGATGGCCATGCCACACGTTTACCCGGAGGGCGCATGCCCCTTCGAGATCGGCAAGGCCAATGTCGTGCGCCAGGGGTGCGATCTGACAATCGTCGGCTGCGGCATCATGGTGGCCGCGGCGCTGGACGCAGCCGCTACGCTGGCGGCGGAAGGCATCGAGGCGCGGGTGTTGGACATGCACACCATCCGGCCTATGGACAGGGACGCGATTGCCGCTGCGGCGCGCGAGACCGGCGGTATCGTGACGGCGGAGGAGCACCTGCTTCACGGTGGTATGGGCTCCAACGTCGCGCGGGTGGTGGCAGAGCATTGCCCCGTGCCCATGCGCTTCGTCGGCCTGGCCGATACCTATACGGATTCGGGGGACCCGGACGACCTGCTGAAGAAGTACGGCTTGACCGCCGAGGACATTGTAAGGGCGGGGCGGGAAGTGGTCAAAGTCAAACGTGAAACGTGAAACGTAACCGTAATGCGTGTTGCGTATTGCGTGGCACTGACGGAATACGGAACACGAAACACGGACCACGAAACACGAAACACGGAACACGCTGGAGATGTGGAAGATGCTACATCAAGCGCTATCAGAGCTAGAAGCCAAGGGGACACCCATTCGCGTCGGCGTCAGCGGGGCCGGTTGGATCGGCAGTGGGTTCGTTGCCCAGGTGGCGCGCGTGCCGGGGATGGAAGTGGTGGTGCTGGCCGACGCCGACACGCAGGCAGCGTGGGAAGCATTCCTCGCCACTGGCGTAAATCGGGAGAGAATCGTGGAAGCGAACGCGCCGGGGCCAGCGATGGACGCGCTGCGCGCGGGCAAGCGCGTGGTCACGGGCGACTATACGCTTGCGGCGCGGTTGGAGGCTGTGGACATCGTGGCCGACGTCACCCCCTCGCCCGCTACCGGCGCGGAGACCGCCTTTGCCTGCATCCGGCACGGCAAGGATGTGGTGATGGTCAATATCGAGGCCGACGTGACGGTGGGGCGCATCTTGAAGAAACTGGCGCGCGAAGCGGGCGTACTCTACACGGTCTCTTCCGGCGACGAGCCGGGGTGTCTCGCGGAACTGTACGACTACGTGACCGCGCTGGGGATGGAGCCGATCGTCATCGGCAAGGGCAAGAACAACCCGCTCAACGCGGCGGCGACGCCCGACACGGTGGCCGAATCGGCGCGCAAGGCCAACAAAGACCCGTTCCAGGTGGCCTCCTACGTGGACGGCACCAAGACCATGTTCGAGATGACCTGCGCGGCCAACGCCACCGGCTGCTTGCCGATGCGGCGTGGGATGGTCGGGCCGGAAGCAACGTTGGAGACCGTCTCCGACATTTTTGCGCTCAAGGAAGACGGCGGCATCACCCCGTTTCCCGGCGCGGTGGATTTTGTGCAGGGGGCGGCGATGTCGGGCGGGGTGTTTGTCACTGTGCGCATCCAGGATGGGCGCATCAGTGACGACTTGCACTACCTCAAAGTGGCTGGCGACACGAAGCGCGGCGGCAAGTACTTTACCTTCTTCCGGCCCTATCACCTATGGTTCCTGGAAGCGCCGATCTCGGTGGCGCGCGCCGCGCTCTACAAAGAGGTGTGGCTGGCGCCGCAGGATCGCCCCGTGGCCGAGGTGATGACGGTCGCCAAGCGGGCGCTCAAGCCGGGCGACCGGCTGGACGATTTTGGCGGCTACACCTTCTACGGCGTGATGGAGCGCGCCGAGGAGGCGCGGGCGTTGAACGCGCTGCCCGTCGGGTTGGCCCCAGGGGCAGAGGTGGTGAGACGTGTGTCTTTGGGCAGCGTCATCACGTGGGATGACGTGAAACTGGACGAAGACAGTCTGGTGGTCCGGTTGCGGCGCCAGCAGGACGTGCTGTGAATGCCTGAACACGAATGCGCGGGCGGAATCCATTTCACTAAGAAGACAGTGGCCGTGGTTGAGAACGACTACGGCGGTTACCCGATGAACACGTTTCACGTGGTCGGCGACGTGAGCGGCGATGGCCTGCCCGACATCGTGGTCTCCGGCAGGCAGGGGCGCATGGTCTGGCTGGAGAACCGGGGCCCGGACCAGCCCTGGGTGGAACACCTGATTGACGGCGACGTGAGCGACATCGAGTGCGGCGGTTCGCTGGTGGACCTCACTGGCAACGGCTATCTTGATGTGATTGTGGGGAGCGGCGGCGGGGGGGATGAGATATGGTGGTGGGAAAATCCTGGCCCCAGAGGTGGCGCGTGGGTCAAGCGTACCATCCTCGAGACCGGAAACACGCAGTTTCACGACACGCTCATCGGCGATGCGTTGAGCGATGGCTGCCCGGCGTTGCTCTTTACCAACCAGCATGCGCCGGACAAGTCCGGCACGGTCGTCTATTACATCCCGCTGCCTCAAGACCCCCGCGTGACACCGTGGCCGGGCGCGCATGTCATCGCCACGGGTCTGCAAGAGGAATTGGCCGGGCCGGACGGCCGGGTGCTCAAGATGCAGCCGGAGGAAGGCATCGCCATCGGTGACGTGGACGGCGACGGCAAGAACGAGGTGGTCTGCGGCACGCATTGGTTCAAGCACGACGGCGTCTCCTGGAAGGGCCACAAGTTCGCCCGGGGCTACGTCACGGCCAAGATCGCCATCGCCGACCTTGATGGCGACAGGCGGAACGAGATCCTGCTGGCCGAAGGCGACCCCTGCATCTATGGCAAGACGCAGGGCGGCAAGGTCGCCTGGTTCAAGCCGGGCGAGGACATCGCGGCGCTGTGGGAAGAGCACGTCCTGGAGGATTTTCTCCTGGACGCGCACACCCTGGCCGTGGGCGACCTGACGGGCAACGGCGCTCCCGACGTCGTCGTGGGCGAGATCGGCGTTGCCAGCCCGGAGCGGGGCTACGCGATCCGCCCGCCGCGCATCCTGGTATTCGAGAATGGGGGTCAAGCCAACTTTACGCGCCACGTGATGGATGGCAGCACGGGCATCCACGACGGCGCATTGGCGGACGTGCGCGGCGTGGGCCGGCTCGACCTGGTGGGCAAGCCACTGCACGGGCCTGAGCGGTGGCACGTGCACGTGTTCTACAACGATTGCGAATGGAAACAGTGAAACAGGAGGGACCATGAACAAGACGACGTTGGCCATGATCGTGGGCACGCGCGATTTCTTCCCCGCCGAACCGGTGCTGTTGGCGCGGCGGAAGGTGTTGGCGCTGCTGGCCAACATGGGCGTGGGCGTGGTGATCCTCGATGAGGACGCCACCAATATGGGCGCGGTCGAGACGTGGGCAGACTCGAAAAAGTGTGCCGCCCTGTTCCGCCAGAACCGCGAGCGCATTGACGGCATCCTGGTGATCTTGCCCGTCTTTGGCCCGGAGCGCGGCATCGCCGACGCCATCCGGCTGGCGGAGCTCCAGGTGCCGGTACTCGTGCAGGCGTACCCCGACGAGCCGGACAAACTGGACTTGAAGCGGCGCGGAGACGCCTTCTGTGGCAAGATTTCGGTGTGCAACAACCTATACCAGTACGGTATTCCCTTCTCGGTGACGGACGAACACACCGTCTACCCCGATAGCGACAGTTTCCAGGCCGACCTGCGGAAATTCGTGGGGGTGTGCCGGGTGGTGCGCGGCCTGAAAAAGGCGCGCCTGGGGGCCGTTGGCGCGCGCCCGGCCATCTTTAACACCGTGCGCTACAGCGAAAAACTGCTAGAGGCCGCCGGCATCGCCGTCACGACCGTAGACCTGTCTGAAATCTTTGGCGCAGCCGGGAAACTGGCTGACGCAGATCAGCGGGTGCAGGAGCGCGTCGAGGCCATCCGCGCCTACGTCAATGCCGCCAACGTCCCTCTGCAGGCGCTGGTCAAGATGGCGAAACTGGGCGTCGTGCTCGACGATTGGGTGGCGGCCAACGAAGTGGACGCGGTCGCTTTCCAGTGCTGGACTTCGATCCAGCAGTATTACGGGGTGAACGGTTGTACGCTGATGAGCATGATGAGCGAGCGGTTGATGCCCAGCGCGTGCGAGGTGGATGTGGCGGGGGTACTGGCGATGTATGCGCTGCAACTGGCCTCCGGCAAGCCGAGTGCGCTGGTGGATTGGAACAACAACTATGCCTTCGACTCGGGCAAGTGCGTCCTTTTCCACTGAGGGAACTGGGCCAGGAGTTTCCTGGCACAGGCCAAGATGGCCAATGCGGAGATTCTGGCGACCGTGCTCGGCACCGAGAACACGTATGGTACCATCGCCGGGCAGGCCGCGCCCGGGCCGGTCACGTTCGCGCGCATCACCACCGACGACCGGCGCGGCAGAATCCGCGCCTACGTGGGGGAAGGGCGCATCACCGACGACCCGCTGGATACCTTCGGCTGCCGGGCAGTGCTGGAGGTGCCGCGGCTGCAGGAACTGCTGCGCTACATCTGCAAGAACGGCTTCGAGCACCACGCGGCGATGAACGGTTCCCAGACGGCTGGCGTCCTGGCGGAGGCATTCGAGACGTACCTGGGCTGGGAAGTCTACCATCACCACTAGAAACAGAAGATTCTTCGTCGCTTCGCTCCTCAGAATGGCATTAAGGAGGTCTGCCATGCGTATCGGGGTATTCACAGTGCTGTTCCAGAACCTGCCGTATGAGCAGGCGTTGGACAAGATCGCGAGTATGGGCATCCAGGCCGTCGAGATCGGTACGGGCGGCTACCCGGGCAGCCACCATTGCCCCGTGGATGGGCTGCTCGAAAGCCAGGACAAGCGCAAGGCGTACCTGGAGGCTATCACCTCGCGGGGCTTGATTCTCAGCGCCTTGAGTTGCCACTATGAGCCGCTTCACCCCGACCCGGCGCTGGCCAGAGAGTCGGACGAGATATTCCGCAAGTCAGTCCGCCTGGCCCAGTTGCTGCAGGTGCCGGTGGTCAACGTCCTCTCCAGCACTCCCGGCGGTGCGCCTGGGGACAAGATGCCCAACTGGGTCACCTGTCCCTGGCCCCCGCACTTCCTGGAGATCCTGGACTACCAATGGAACCAGGTCGCCATCCCCTACTGGAAAGGGGCGGCAGAGTTCGCCCAGGAGCACGGGGTCAAGATCGGGGTGGAGATGCATCCCGGGCAGTTGGTTTACAACGTCGAGACCATGCTGCGGCTGCGCGAGGCGTGCGGGCCCGCCCTGGGCTGCAACTTCGATCCCAGCCACCTGTTCTGGAACGGCGTGGACCCCGTGGCGGCCATCCGCAAGTTGGGAGATGCGATCGTGCACGTGCACGGTAAGGACGTCTACGTGGATCACCTGAACGTCTCCGTCAACGGCTGCAATGACCACAAGCCCTACGACCGCTTCGCCGGGCGCTCGTGGACCTTCCGTTCCATCGGCTACGGCCACGACGCCAAGACCTGGAAGGATATCATGAGCGCCTTCCGGCTGATCGGCTACGACTACGTCGTGTCCATCGAGCACGAGGACGCGCTGATGTCCACCGACGAGGGGTTGGCCAAGGCTGTCGCATTGTTGAAGGAAGCCGTCATCGTGGAGAAGCCAGGCGAGATGTTCTGGGCGTGAGGTTCGGGGCGATGAAAGGAGGTGGTGCGTCGGGCAGAGATAGGAGTGGTGAATAACCGGCTGTGTTATGTCCACCAATTTCAGAACCATCTAGGAACGAAAAAAGAAGGAGATCAAGCTATGTTAGGTAAAAAACGCCTAGTGTGGGCAGCCATCGCTGTCCTGATGATTGCGGTCTTGGTCCTGGCAGCCTGCAAGCCCAGAGGGACTGGCGCGAAGCCGGAACTCTCGATCACGTGGTTTGCATGGCCGCCGTGCGACGCCCTGGCTAAGCTGGTCGCCGAGTACCCCGACGCCACCGTCAAGGTCAACTGCGTCCCCTATGAACAGTGGCACGACTCGATCTTTACCGATTTCGCTTCCAAGGGCGGGGTGGACCTGCCCATCGTGGATAGCCAGTGGACGGGCGAGGCAGTAACCGGTGGGCACCTGTTGGAACTGACCAACTTCCTCAAGCAAGACACCAACTTCAATGACTGGGTGCCCTCGGCCCTGCAGGCTTACGGCGAGTACCCCATCGGCAGCGGGCATTACTACGGGGCGCCCATCATGGCGGACGTCCAGGTGCTGATCTACAACAAGAACATCCTGAGCGAGTACAACATTGCCCCCGCCAGCCTCACCACCTGGGATGCGCTGCTGCAGGCGGCTCAGACCATCAAGGCCGGCGACAAGTACGACGGCTTCGTCTGGTTCTGGATCGGCAGCGGCGATCAGATCCAGTCCGCCTGGAACGAACTGGCGTGGTCGTGGGGTGGTGAGCTGTGGGATCCCCAGACCTACAAGTTCGAAGGCGTCGTCAACAGCCCGCAGAACGTCGCGGCGCTAGAGTTTGCACGCAACCTGTACCTGGCCGGTCCCGAGGGCGCGGGCAACTTTTCCTACGGCGAAGTCACCACGGCGATGTGCGACGGCACGACCGCCATGACGGCCATCTGGGTCGGCGTGGCTGCCGGCTGGACCGACCCGGCGAGCTGCAAAGAGTTCCCCAATATGGGCTTCATGGTGCCGCCGGCCGGCCCAGTGCAGCACATCCTGCAACTGGGCGGCATGGGCATGAACGTCAGCGCCTACACCAAGAACAAGGATGCGGCGCTGGCCTTCCTCAAGTGGCTCATGTCCGAAGAGACCCAACTGAAGTGGGTGCAGGCGGGCGGCTACAGCGCCCTCCAGTCGGTGCTGGCTTCCGACACGTTCAAGAACGCCGCACCCTTCAACGTTGCCTTCGCCGGGGCCTACCCGCTGGTCAGGGATTTCTACAACCTGCCTGAATACTACGGCCTGATGACCAAGGAGGGCGAGTACCTGAACCTGGCCGTCACCGGGCAGATGAGTGCCCAGGAAGCCTTGGACAAAATGGCCGCCGACCAGCAGGCGATCATTGATCAGGCATATCCCAATGGGCCGCCGCAGTAGTGACCTGTGACACGTAGCACGTAGAGGCAAGATGTCGAGGGGGGCGGATGGCGCACGACTCCCTCCGCCCCCGGACCTGTCTTGACAGGAGGTCGTGGTGTCTGTACAACCGGTCGAATCCGTCATCCCAGAGAGGGCCGAGGTGCGTCCCCGGTTCGCTTGGTTAAGCGAGCGGGCGTTGATGCACCTGTTCCTGTGGCCTACGCTTTTATTGCTCTTGTTTATCACCGTCTTCCCACTGATCTGGTCGCTCTGCCTGAGCTTCACAGAGTATTCCGTGGTCCACGATTCCAGTTGGACTGCTGCCCGCTGGGTGGGCCTCGGCAACTATAGCCGCTTGCTCGCCGATGCCGAGTTCTGGACGCGCTTCCAGATCTCCGCTTCCTTCGTCGTCCCTACCGTGCTGGTCGAATTCCTGCTGGGGTTCGGCATCGCGCTGCTGCTGCACCGGCTGACGTATGGACGGGGGTTTCTTTCCACGATCATCCTCATCCCCATGATGCTGGCGCCGGTGGTAGTGGCCCTGTTCTGGCGTTTCATGCTCCAGGGCGATATCGGCATCGTCAATTACTTCATCCGGGATGTGCTGGGGTTTGCGGCCGTCCCGTGGCTGACCGAGCGCAATTGGGCCATCGTCTCGATGATCCTGGTGGACACCTGGCAGTGGACGCCGTTCATGATGCTGATCTCGCTGGCGGGCTTGAGCGCGGTGCCCAAATACCTGTACGAGGCGGCGGATGTGGACCGGGCGTCGGGCTGGTTCAAATTCCGCCACATCACCCTGCCGCTGGTGACGCCGCTGTTGCTGATCGGGATGCTCTTCCGCCTGATGGATACTTATAAATTGTTCGAACTGGCTTTCGTGCTGACGGGCGGCGGGCCCGGCGACTATACCAAAGTGCTGCCGCTCTATCTCTACCGCATGGCCTTCGGCGACTTTAACACGGGCCGCGCCTCCGCAGTCGGCTATATCATGCTGATCGTCATCATCGCCCTGGCGAATCTCCTGATCCGGCTGCTGAACCAGATGAAGGCGGAGGAGCGATGAACAATCCATCACAGTTCAAGGCAAGTTCTGTTGCGGGCCGAATCGTCTTCTGGCTGTTGATCGCCCTGACACTGTTCTTCTTCCTGTTCCCCCTCTACTGGATGTTCCTCTCGTCCATCAAGCAGCCAGGCGACGTGACCTCGTTGCCGCCGCGCTTCATTCCCTTTGTCCAGTTCAAGCCGACGCTGGCTAACTATGCCGCGGTGCTTTCGACGAGCGCGATGGGCTCCCGTCAGAACACCTTCCCGTGGGCGCTGCTCAACAGCGTCCTGGTTGGCGGCACGGCGACGGTCGTGGCGGTGATACTGGGTACCTTGACGGCGTATGCCTTCTCCCGCTTCCGCGTCAAGGGCGAAAGCGACCTGCTGTTCTTCATCCTCAGCACCCGCATGTTGCCCCCCGTGGTGGTGTTGGTCCCCATCTTCCTGATGTTCACCAACCTGGGGCTTCCCAACACCTTCGCCGGCATCACCCTGCTCTACATCATCTCCGGCCTACCGTTCGTGGTGTGGATGATGAAAGGCTTCTTCGACGAGATCCCGCGCGAGTACGAGGACGCCGCGATGGTGGACGGCTACTCACGCCTGGAGGCCGTGTGGAAAATCGTCTTCCCCGAAGCGTTCCCGGCCATGCTGGCGACGGCGGTGTTCGTGCTGATCACGGCCTGGAACGAGTTTGTCTTCGTGACGCTGCTCAACAAGCAGTCGTGGGGCACGGTGCCGCCCTTCCTGTACCAGATCATCGGCTACGGGCGGACGGAATGGTCGCGCATGGCGGCGGCGGCGATCATCTACATCACGCCCATCGTCGTGTTCACCTTCGTGGTGCGCAATCACCTGCTGCGCGGGGTGACGTTCGGTGCAGTGAGGCGCTAATGGCAGAGATCCGCATCCAAAACCTGGTCAAGGTGTTTCCCGGCGGCACGCGCGCGGTGGACGGCGTGAGCATCCACGTCGCCGACGGCGAGTTCCTGGTGCTGCTCGGCCCTTCCGGCTGCGGCAAGACGACGACGCTGCGCTGCGTGGCCGGGCTGGAGCGCCAGACGCGCGGCGACATTCACATCGGCGACCGGCTGGTCAATGCCCTGCCGCCCGCCGACCGCGACATCGCCTTCGTCTTCCAGTTCTACGCCCTTTACCCTCACCTCTCTGTCTACGATAACATCGCCTTCCCGCTGAAAGCGGCGCAACTGCCCAAATCCGAAGTGGATCAGCGCGTGCATCACGTCGCAGAGATGCTCAAGATCAACCATCTGTTGAACCGCAGGCCCAAGCGCCTCTCCTCCGGCGAGCAGCAGCGGGTGGCGCTGGGACGCGCCATCGTCCGCCGCCCGCAGGTTTTCTTGCTGGACGAGCCGCTCACCAACATGGACTCGTCGCTGCGGGCCGACATGCGCGTGGAACTCAAGCACCTGCAGCAAGAACTGGGCACCACCACGCTCTACGTGACCCACGACCAGACCGAGGCGATGGCGCTGGGGCACAAGATCGCGGTGATGGACGCCGGCAAGTTGCAGCAGGTGGGCGCGCCGCTGGAAGTCTACAACCATCCCGCCACGCTCTTCGTCGCCGGGTTCATTGGCTCGCCGCCGATGAACTTGCTCGACGTTACCCTGGCCGCAGGCCCCGCCCTGGTCGATCCCGACGGCGCGTTCCGCCTGCCGGTGGGCGCCGCGCTTGCCGAAAAGTGGCCGACGTTGGTGCCGCTCAAGTTGGGAGTGCGCTCCGAAGACCTGCACATCGCCGCCGACCCAAGCGCGGGTGACATGCCCGCCGAGGTCTACGTGGTCGAACCCCTGGGTGACGAGACGATCTACAGCCTGCGCTTCGCCGGCAGCCACGTGATGCTGGCGAAGGCGCCTCCCGCCCTCGACCTGAAAGTTGGCGACAAGGTGGGGGTGAGTTTCGACCGGTCACGCCTGCACGTCTTTGACGTGCAGACCGGCAAGGCGCTGAGGTGACCATGGCCCAATTGGAAATCGAGAACCTGACGAAGCAGTTCGGCTCCGTTATAGCGGTCAACGAGCTGACGTTGGACGTTGCCGACGGGGAGTTCGTGGTGCTGCTCGGTCCGAACGGGGCCGGCAAGACGACGACGTTGCGCTGCGTCGCCGGGCTCGAAAAGCCCGACGCAGGGCACGTCAAGATGGAAGGCCAGTGGGTGGATAGAGCGTCTCCGGCAGAGCGCAACGTGGCCTTTGTGTTCCAGAACTATGCGCTCTACCCGCGCAAGACCGTCTTCCAGAACATCGCCTTTCCGTTGGAGGCGCGCGGGTGCTCCAAGGACGAGATCCGCCGGCGTGTCCACCAGGTGACCGACTTGTTGCACATCACGCGCTTGCTCGAACGGCGGCCCTCGCAGCTCTCCGGCGGCGAGCAGCAGCGCGTGGCCTTGGGGCGGGCGCTGGTGCGCCAAGCCCGCATCTACTTGATGGACGAGCCGCTGACCAACCTGGATTTCAAGCTGCGGGTCGAGATGCGTGGCGAGTTCAAGCGGTTGCACGACGAGTTCCGAACCACGCTCCTGTACGTGACCAATGACCAGACCGAGGCGATGGCGCTGGCCGACCGGATCGCCGTGCTGAACCGCGGCTGCTTGCAGCAGGCCGGCTCGCCGCGCGAGGTGTACGACCATCCGGTCAACCTCTTCGTCGCCGGGTTCATCGGCTTTCCGCGCATGAATTTCCTCGACTGCGCGCTATCCACCGACGGCGCGGCGCGACTTGGTGCGCCGGATGGCACCTGGGCCATCCCGGCGCCCGACCGCGTGCGCGACGCGGTGCGCCGGGGCGAGTGCGAACGGGTGATTCTCGGCATCCGCCCGGAGGACCTGGTGCTGGCATTGCAAGAGAAACCGGGCAGCCTGGCAGGCAGAGTCTTTGTCACCGAGCCGCTGGGCGACCGGACGATCGTGGACGTGCAGGTGGGCGACAGGATCGTCAAAGTGAAAGCGTCCGCCGACACCGAGCTCGGCGCGGGGCAGGCCGTGTGGCTCGTCCCCGACCTGAACCGGCTGCACGTGTTCGACCCGCAGACGGAGCAGGCGCTCTGACGAGGAGGGATGGGGGAAATGAGCGAGCGTCTTTATTCGATCCTGACCCGGTGCATCATTGCGGGAATGTTTATCGGGATTCTGGGGATGATCCAGCCGCTGACCGTCCTCCTGTTCAAGGCCGGATTCCTGATGCTCTTTTACTCGACGCTGGCGTACATTGTGCTCTCGCACGTCACGCCGCGCCGCCAGGAACCTTTCTCCGCTACCGGGCAGCCGGAGGTGAAGCCGTAGCCACCGCTTGACAGCAGGAGCACTACTATAGCTACTGCAACACCCATCGCCTGCACAATCCCACGGGATGGAGCGCCACTTCGGCAAACAACGCCTGGTCATCAACCAACCTAGGCTGACCCGGCGGACAAGCCCGCCTTTTTCATCAGCAACCGTCTGGTGTGGCAAGCCGCGGGCATCACCCGCAAGTCGAGACCTTTAGCCGCTGTTTTCGGCCCGGCGCGGAAGGAATCTTGCTGGACGAGGTGTCCAGGTGCTGTGCCGTGGAAATCACGATCACCGAAATGGCAGGCAGGCAGGAGCGGGAGCGCAAACGCACCTGCTGGAAAACGCGCATGAGTACATCCGGGTTTGAATAAAAAGGAGTATCCCATGAAAAGGGGTGATGGTTATGGTTTCGAGTGAGCTATTGCCCAGAGAGCGACAGGTGGACGCTGGACAGGACCTGGGCTTGCGCGAGAACTTGGCCGACTTGCAGGAGGCATCACTTGGCATCATCGCCCTGTTTGCCGGGGCGATTGCGTATCTGTGGTTTATGTGGGTGGTGTGGCCGCTGGTCAGCAGGCCGCGTCCCTCCAGTGCCTGGATTGGAGTTGGGCTGCTTGTCCTGAGCGCATGCCTCAGCCACGCGCTGAGAAAGCGGCATCTACGTCTCGCCGCGCACCTGCTCGTGTGGTCCATCCTGGGGGCTGTCGTCTGCGCGATGCTCACCTTTCCGTCTCCGGCAGCCGCCTACCTGTTCATCTTGCCCGTCGTCTTCGCCGGTGTGCTCCTCAGCGCGTTCCGTTTCTTCCTGGTGGCGGTTGGGGCTATTGTGCTGGCACTGAGCGTGGGTTCCTGGCGGCTGGGGATACCCGTCTTCTCTGTAGGCGTGGCACTTCCCGCTTGTGTGATCGCGCTGGTCACGGTCGCCTCGTGGCTCTCCGCCCGCAATCTGCACGTCGCGCTGGAGTGGGTCTGGAGCGGGTACGAGCGCGCTCGCCGCAACGAGGAGATCGCCCGTGAGCGGGCAGGGGAGTTGCAGCGGGCGCTGAAAGCGCTGGACGAGGCCACCCACAGGTTGGAGCGCATCAACTACATGCTGGCCCTGGCCCGTGACCAGGCGGATGAAGCCCGCCGGCTCAAGCAGCAGTTCGCCCAGACCATCAGCCACGAGTTGCGCACCCCCCTCAACCTGATTGTGGGCTTCACTGAATTGATGACTCAATCCCCCGAGCACTATGAGGAACGCCTCCCCCCTCTTTATCTGCGCGACCTGAGCATCGTCCACCGCAATGCCCGCCACCTGCAAACGTTGGTCAACGACGTGCTGGACCTGGCGCGCATCGAGGCCGTGGAGATGAGCTTGCTTCCCGAAGAAACCGATCCGGCGACGCTGGTGCAGGAGGCGGTCGAGACCGCGCGCAGCCTGGTCGAAGCCCGAGGCCTGGCGCTGCATCTGAGTGTCGAGCCTGGCCTGCCTCCCCTATGGGTAGATCCCATCCGCATCCGGCAGGTGCTGTTCAACCTGCTCAACAACGCGGCTTGCTTCACCGAGGAGGGCAGCATCACCGTGAGCGTCTGTGGTCAGGAAGGGGCAGGCGTCACCACCGAAAAGCTCCCAGCCCCCGTCCCGGGGGCGTCAGAGGTGATTTTCACCGTGGCGGACACGGGCGCAGGGATCGCGCCTGAGAACATGCTCCGTATCTTTGAGGAATTCCACCAGGCAGACGGAAGCACGCGGCGGCGTCAAGGCGGAGTTGGGCTGGGACTGGCGATCAGCAAGCGATTTGTGGAGCTGCACGGTGGCCGTATCTGGGTGGAAAGCCAGTTGGGCCAGGGGAGCACCTTCCATTTCAGCGTGCCTGTGGGCCGCACCCACGTGGCCGCTGGGCAGCAGCGGCCGGCGGCGGAAGTGGCACGTGCGGCCTCTGCCAGAGGCAGCGAGGAGCCTGTTCTGCTGGCCGTCACGTCCAGCCCGTTGGCAGCAGGGCTGCTGACACGTTACGTGCACGGGTGTCGTACGGCGGTCGTTCCGGATCTCGAGCAGGCGCAGGAGATGGCACGGCGCTTGATGCCGCAGGTAGTGGTGATAGATAGGAGTTGTGAAGAGTTGGAAGCGGTGGAACCGGGAGAGGTTGCCCGGGCGTGGATGCTACCCGATACGCCTTTCCTGGCCTGCCCACTGCCCGGTGAAAGGACGCTACGCCGGCAATTGGCTGGCGCAAATGTAAACGCCTTCCTGGTCAAACCCGTGTCGCGTCAGAGCCTGTGGGACGTGCTGCGCCGGTTCGGAGAGGGTATAGAGCGGGTGCTGGTCGTTGACGACGATCCTGATTTCGTGCGCTTGCTGACCCGCATGCTCGAGAGTGCGGTCAGGCGCTATCAGGTGATTGGCGCGTACAGTGGGCAGGAGGGGCTGGCGATGGTGCGCCGCCGCCAGCCCGACCTGCTGTTGCTGGACCTGGTCTTGCCCGACATGCACGGATCTCAGGTCGTCGCCCAACTCCGGAGTAAGCAAGCGTGGCGGGATATCCCCATCGTGATTGTTTCGGGGCAGGACGAGGCGGGATTCTCCCGTATGGACGGCCAGGAGGCGCTGGCAGGGGGCATGGCGATGGCCAGGGCGAAAGGACTGACGGGGGCGGAGGTGGTGCGCTGGGTACAGCACGTGGTAGACGCGACCGTCACGCCTCTTCCAATGCCTGCAGTGCCGAGAGCAGTTGGAGTTCCGTGACGGGTTTCTTCAGAAAAGCCGTGGCCCCCAGCGAGAGCGCCAGTTCCTTTTGCTTGAGCACGCTGCACACGATGATGGGGATATGCCGGGTGTCAGGCCGGTTGAGTAAGGCTTGCAGCAGGTCCCACCCGTCTTGCTCGGGCATCATCAGATCCAGGGTGATGGTGTCCGGCCGTAGCCGGATCGCCAGGTCAAGCCCTTCCTGCACGGCCTTCGCCGTGACCACGCGATACTGATGGGGAGCCAGGTAGCGCTGGAAGAGTTCAAGCACGTCCTCGTTGTCGTCCACGACCAGCACGGTGCGCTGAGAGTCGGTGGGCAGGTGCAGCTCGAAACCGACGATGGACTGCTCAGAGCGGATCAGCAGGATATGGGTGCCGCTCAACGTCGCCATCTCCTCGAATGCCGAGAGCCGTTCCTGGACCTCGGCCTGTTCTGTGGGCAGAACGGCTTCCGGCGGCTCGACGACCAACGACAGGCATACGGTCGCCCCGCTGTGGCCCGTCGTCGCTGCGCCTGCAGGCCGAGCCACCGCGTTCAGACGGATGGTGGCCCCGGCCTCGCGGGTCGCCCGTTCGACCAGGTACCCCAGCATCCCGGCGAGCATCTGCCGTAGCATTTCTTTCTCGACGGAGACGCCGGGCAGCGACTTGGGGAGTGCCAGATGTACCTTAAGCCTGTGTTGATGGAGTCTCTCCTCCAGGAGAGAAAGCACCCCTCGGACGACCTCGCCCGTGGGGGTGTAGCGGTTGGCGTGAGCCAGCCGCGCCGCCTCCAGCCGGAGCAGCTCCAGGTCGCTCAGGGCTGGTTGCTCTTCAGTGGGTGGAGCGGGGGACCCCGGCGCTGGCGGATGGACAGCGTAGCGGTCCCAGAGGACGTCTGCGATGGCCTCCAGGGCCGCGTCGTGTTCGCGGTAGTACTGCCGCCGGCTGACGGCGATCTCCCGGGCCACCATCTGGGGATCCATCCCGTCCACGTAGCGCAGCACCAGAAGACGGTGCCGGCGCCACTCACGCGAGAAAGCGGGCGCCTGGGGGCCTGGGTCGAGTTCCTTGATGGCCTCCAGCAGGAGTTCGTGCAGTTGCCAGGCCCTTTCCTTGCGGCGGATGGAAATGTCCGGGACCAGGATTTCCGTCAGGACGTGGGTGCGCAGGTAGACCAGGTCATATAGTTGTTGATAGAGATCGGCCACATGACGACCGAACTCGGCTCTGGACAACGCTGATGGCGCTTGTTGCATCGTGCTCTCCATTTTGGCACAAACTGGCACGCTGCGGCACTACAGGGGTAGTTTTCTGCCGCTGGCTCTCTTATAATATCACACATGCTCGTGTGCGCCAAGCGAGGACGAGTCCACGTTGCCCCAGGAAGCAGCTCGGAAGGGAGGTGAGGCTGATAGGATGATGACGGGCAAATCAGGTGAAGATTAGTGGAAATGTGGAAAGCGTAACCTACCTGCTACACAAGATCATATTAGGAGGGAAGCGAGATGAAGGAACGAAGACTGAGTCGTCGTGACTTTCTGCTGCTGTCGGGAGGAGCTGCCGCGGGGACGTTGCTGGCGGCCTGCCAACCGCAAGTGATCGAGAAGACCGTAGAGGTGACCCGCGAGGTCGAGGTCGAGAAGCCGGTGGAGGTGGAAAAGATTGTCGAGGTAACGGCTGTACCGCCGCCTCAGGAGCCTGTCACGATCCGCTTTGTCGCCACTGCGCCCGAGCAGTACTATAACATTGATGCCTTCAGCGAGCAGAGTGCGCTGATTGACTGCGAGTTCGAGGACATCGGTGACCGGAGCTTCGAGGCCGTGGTCCTCACTAGCGTGGCTGGTGGAGATCCGCCTGAGCTGGCGTGGGCCTCCGGCAGCAGGCTGTGGCGGTTTGCACAAGCCGGCGCCATCATGGATATGTCGTCACTGATCGAAGCGTCACCACACGCCGAGATGGACCAGATTGCTCCCACGGCCATCGCCCAGTACAACAGCCCAGACTACTTCCCCAAGGGGCAAGTCATGCTGGCGCCCGGCCAATATGGATGGCCCGTGTATGCCACGGCCTTTGTGATGATTTACAATAAGGGCCTCTTCGACGCCGCAGGCGTGGACTATCCCGAGAGAGGCTGGACGTGGGATGACTTCCGGGCGACGCTACAAGCGGTGAACGACCCTGGCAACAACGTGTGGGGCTTTGTGATGCCGTCTGGCATGGACACGGGAACCTTTGTGCATAGCTTGCTGTGGACGGATGGCGGTGACGTGTATGATGCCGATGGGAAGTGCGCGCTGGCCTCCCCGAAGGCGGTCGAGACCCTGCAGTTCTTGCAGGACCTGGTCCTGAAGGACAAGACCGTCATGCTGAGCGGGGCAACGGAAGGGGTGGACTTCCTCGGCGGTAACGTCGCCCTCCAATACTGGGGCATGTGGATCATGGGCTGGTACGACTCCGCGATGGAGGACCCGTACGGCATCGGCACAGCGCCGAAGAAGACGCAAGACGTCGTCTGGGGTGGTGTTGACGGGTTCGCGTTCCTCAATGGCTCTGCCAACCCATGGGCAGGCTGGGAGCTGGCGAAATGGATGACCAGCTACGAGTATGAGGGCAGCCCTGGTGGACAGAAGGTGCTCAACGACGAGGACCAGGTGGAGGTGATCTCCGTCAACGCCAAGGCACGGGCGGGAGCGTACGTCAACGCCAATTTCAGTGTGCCGGAGGAAGCCGCCGACTGGTTCCCCGGCTGGCTCTTCGACAACGTTCGCTATGATCCGTGGATCCCCATGGGGCCAGGCTTCGACTACTGGACCGCCTACGATGGAATCTGGGCAGGCGATTCCGTAGAAGATACGTTGGCCCAGATCGCGCAGGGCATAGACAGTCTCAATGAAACTGCTCTAAAGTACGGCTAGGACGCCGTTGGTGCACACGCCCATAGCCGGCGGCACTGCCGCCGGCTACCTTCCTACCCTCCCGCAGGTTGTCATCTCAGATGCTTGAAAGCGGCCAAACCTGCGGGAGGGTGAGCGGCTACCGATGTGCAAAGGAGATAGCGATGACTGTCGTGCAGCAAGCCCGCAAGCCCTGGAGATTGACCTGGCACAGCAAGCGCGCCCTGGAGGGCTATCTTTTCGCTCTTCCCTGGATCGTTGGTATCTTTGCGTTCTTTCTCTACCCGATGGGCTATGCGGTCTACATATCGTTCACCGACTGGAGGGTGACTGGAATCTCGCCGTGGGTGGGGTTGGGAAACTACACGCGGCTGTTCCGCGATCCGCTGTTCTTCCATTCGCTGAAACTGACCACCGTCTACACGCTCATCTCCGTGCCGCTGCAATTGGTGGTAGGCTTCCTCATGGCCTATCTCCTGAATCAGAAGATCGCAGGCCTGGGCGTCTTCAGGACGATTTACTACATGCCGTCCCTTCTCTCCGGCCCGGCCATCGCTACCGTCTGGGGATGGCTGTTCAACACCGAGTTCGGCGTGGTGAATTATATTCTCGATCTGTTGGGAGTGCCCAATCACAGCATTCCATGGCTCACGTCCAGAGAATGGATCCTGTACTTTTATATTATCATGGGCTTGTGGACGGTGGGGAATACGGTCGTCCTCTACCTGGCGGGATTGCAGGGTATCCCCAGCGAGTATTACGAGGCGGCCGACGTAGACGGGGCGAATCGCTTCCACAAGCTGGTGTACGTGACGCTGCCCCAGATGTCCCCGGTGATCTTTTATACCTTATTGACGACGATCGTCAGCTCGTTTCAGGTCTTTACCGTGGCTTTTGTGGTAAGCAAGGGGACCGGTTCGCCGGCTAACGGCAGTCTTTTCTACTACCTGTATCTGTACCGGATCGGTTTCGGCGGCGGCTACCTGGGATACGCCGCTGCGCTGGCCTGGGTGCTCTTTATCATCCTGGTGATCATCTCGGCTGTGCTGTTCAGGGCGTCGGGGGTTCTGGTCTACTACGAAGCCCGGCGGGAGGAAGGAGGCGCCTAGTGGTATCTCGGTCAAGTTCTGCTCAAGCAGCAGTCAGCAAGCCGGCCTTGTGGCAGCGCAAGAGTGTTCGCGATGGGATTTGGCTGGCTTTCGTGCACCTGTTCCTCATCTTTGTCGCCATGGTGCTGCTCCTGCCTTTCTTCTGGCTCGTGACCAGCGCGCTGAAACCGGAACACGACCTGTTCCTATACCCGCCCAAGTGGCTCCCAAACCCGTTAACGCTGGACAACTTTTACAAGGCGTTCACGGGCGAGTTGTACGAGGAACACAACACGGCCGCAGTGATGTTCAGTCCTCCGCTTTACCTGCGCAACACACTCATCATCATCGTAGGGAACGTCATCTTCGGAGTCACGACCTCGGCGCTGGTGGCCTATGCGCTCGCGCGCCTGCGTTTCCCGGGCCGTGACTTGCTGTTCTACACCGTGGTGGGTGCCTTATTCATGCCCGGGGTGGTGCTCATCATCCCGCGCTTTGTGATCTTCAGCAGGCTGCATCTGATCAAGACCTTCTTGCCGCTGATCATACCGGGCTTCTTCGGCTACGCTAACCAGATCTTTTTCCTGCGCCAGTTCTTCCTGACCATCCCACGTGACCTGGAGGATTCGGCGTACGTGGACGGTTGCAGCACGTTTCGCTTCTGGTGGCAGATCATGTTGCCGTTGTGCAAAGCAGCGGTGGCCGTGCAGTTGATCATCACGTTCATGTACCACTGGAACGACTTCCTGGACCCGATGATCTACCTGGGGGTGGGAAGCAAGCTCACCACGCTGCAACTGGCCATAGTTCAAGTCATGGATCCGCGTGCGCTCCAATATGGGGTGTTGATGGCATACTCGGCCATGCTCATCGCGCCGTGTCTGTTGGTGTTTTTCCTGTTCCAGCGCTTCCTCATTCAGGGTGTGGTCTTCACCGGGATTAAGGGATAAGGCCAGTGAGTACACTGGGGGTCAGGGATCAGGGGGCAGGGGCCAGGGATCAGGGCCGCTTGCAGGCCCCCCACGCAGGTGGGGGCCCCACAGTAGTGGGGGGTTCCGTGACAGCCTGCCCACGCGGCGGGCCGGCCTGGTGGCAGCGCGGGAGCGTCCGTGAAGGGGTGTGGCTGGGGAGCGTGCACCTGATTCTCATCTTGGTTGCCCTGGTGTTGATGCTGCCCCTATACTGGCTGGTGAAGAGCGCGCTGACGCCTGAGTCGGAAATCTTTGTCTATCCGCCCAAGTGGCTCCCCAATCCGGCAACACTGGAGAACTTTCGCCGGGCGTTGACAGGCCGGATGTTTGATGAAGGAATCGGCGGAGGGGTGTTGTTCAACCTCCCGCTGTATCTACGCAACACACTCATCATCATCGTGGGGAACATCGTCTTCGGGGTCACGCTGTCGGCGTTGGTGGCCTATAGCCTGGCGCGGTTGCACTTCCCGGGACGGGACTTGATCTTTTATACTGTCATCGGTGCGTTGTTTCTGCCTGCGGTGGTGCTCATCGTGCCGCGCTTTGTGATCTTTAGCAAGCTGGGCCTGACGAAAACCTTCTGGCCGCTGATCATACCCGGCTTCTTCGGTTACGCCAACCAGATCTTTTTCCTGCGCCAGTTCTTCCTGACGATACCAAGCGAGCTGGAGGACTCGGCCTATGTGGATGGCTGCAGCACGTTCCGCTTCTGGTGGCGCATCATGCTGCCGCTCTGCAGGCCGGCGGTCGTCGTCCAGCTTGTCATCACCTTTATGTACCACTGGAACGACTTCCTGGATCCGCTGATCTACCTGGGGATGGTGGATAAGGTCGCCACGCTGCAGCTTGCCATCGTCAAAGTCATGGATCCCCGCGCCCTCCTGCATGGAGCCATGATGGCCTATTCCACCATCCTCGTCGTCCCCTGTCTGCTGGTGTTCTTGCTGTTCCAGCGCATCCTCATCCAGGGCGTCGTCTTCACCGGCGTGAAGGGATAAGAGCGCTCAGGGATCAGGGACCAGTGAGCGGTAAGTTCCAGCCAAGCCCCCCACGTCGTGGGGGGTTCCGTGACAGCCTGCCCACGCCGTGGGGAGTTTCAGGCAGGCCCCCCACGACGTGGGGGGTTCCGTGACAGCCTGCCCACGCGCTAGGCCGGCCTCGTGGCAGCACCACAGCGTTCGCGTGGGGACGCCTGCGCGAACGCTCCGCTATTCGGGGCAATGCCTTTATAGGTGATTTGTCCTCGGAGAGCAGTCGCTGGTGAGTACACCACTGCGAGCCGAACGTCGAAGAACCATCACCGAAATAGGAGACGAACCAATGAGTACTCTCCCTAGTCGAACTCTGATTGACGCCCACGTCCACGTGGTCCCTGGTCAGGTCGAATACCTGGCGCAGATTATGGACGCCAATAACCTGGCCAGCGTGGTCAACCTGGGTGTCCTGGAAGCGGGGTCCATTCCCTTCGAGGAGGGGATGCGAGCGTTCCGCCAGGTGTTGGGTGATCGGATGGTCTATTTCCCCGCCCCCGACTTCCGCGACAACGCTCCTGGATTCGGCGAGCGCATGGCCGACGAACTGGAGCGCAAGGTGCAGGCGGGCGCCGCCGGGCTGAAGATTTTCAAGAGCCTGGGACTGCACGATCATGACGCCGAGGGCAGGCTGATCCCGGTGGACGACCCCCGGCTGGATCCCCTGTGGGCCAGGGCCGGTGAACTAGGTGTCCCCGTGCTCATCCACTCCTCCGATGTGCTGGCCCACTTCCAGCCGCTGGACGAGCACAACGAGCAGCGGGAGGCCTTGACGCGCTTCCCCGATTGGCACGTCTATGGCGACCAGTTCCCCGGCCACGACGAGCTGCTGGAGCAGCGCAACCGTGTCATCGCGCGTCATCCCGATACGACTTTCATCGGCGCACACGTGGGGATGTACTATGAGAGACTGGATATCGTGGATGCCTGGCTGGATCGTTTCCCTAACTTGTACGTGGACACGGCCGCCAGCATCGTCCAACTGGGCCGCCACCCGGTGGACAAGGTGCGCGCCTTCTTCTTAAAGCACCAGGATCGCATCCTCTTTGGGACCGACCTGGTGTTGGGGAGCTTTGCTGACGAGGACGAGGGGCGGCCGTGGGCGTTTAAGCGTGTCGGCTACGACTACGGCCTGCCAAAACGGTTCTACGAGACGTTCGACCGGCAGATCGAGCACCCCGGCTATCCCGTGTTCGGCAATTGGCTGGTGAACGGCATTGGCCTGCCACAAGAGGTGCTGGAGAAGCTATACGTCGGGAACGCCCGGCGGCTGATCCCGCGGCTGCGGATGTGAGTCCAGTGGACCGCAGATAGGGGGCAAGTATGTTCACTGTTCACAGCACGGATTCTGCCTACAATTCCCCGTTGATCGGTAACGGAGAGATCGTCACTGCGCTCGGCCCCACGGGCTACCACAATGGCTTGTGCCCCCTGGAGGAGACACCTAATCGGACCATCTTCTGGGCCGGGCGCCGGCTCAAGGACGCCCGGAACTCCAATACCCGCTTCCCCAGGGTCCCTCCTGAAGAACTGATCGGGCCGACGCGCCCGCTGGTGCGCTTTGGCCGCTTGACCCGCACGCTCACCATTGACGGCGTGGAGACCACCGACGAGCACTGGGAACAGACCCTGGATTGCGACCACGGCGCGGTGGTCTCGACCCTGCACCACGGCGCGATCCGCGAGCAGACCCGCAGCCTGGTGTGCCTCACGGCCAACGTGCTCGTCTTTCATACTCGCCTATCAAGCCCCCCACGCATCTGTTCGCCCCTCCCTCCCAGGGAGGGGCAGGGGGAGGGTGGGGGGGCAACCGGTGTACTCACCGGCGACCGGTGTACCCACCGGCGACTGCCCACTCCCCGGGTACGCCTGACCTTCGTCCTGGAATACGAGTTTGGTGACGCAGAAGGGTACCGCACGCCCGACACCCGCCTGCACATTCGCCGCCCGCACCCGGGCGATCTGCCCTTTGGCAACGTGGCGGGCCAACGGTCCGCCGACACGGACGCCGGGTCGCGCCCGCCTCACCTGCGCGAAAGCCTCAGCGTCCAGTACGAGATCAATGACCAACTGGGCGAAGTCCACGTCGGCCGCTACCCGCTGGGGGAGATCCGCGAGACCGATGCCGGCGGGCGCTTCACGCACGAGATCGAACTGGACGTGGGCGAGACCGCCGATCTGTGGTTCTGGGTCGCGCTGGGCGACCGGTACAAGTACACGCACTTTCCTGATTTCGAGCAGGTGCAGGTGCTCGTGGCCGCCCACGAGCGCGGCTGGGCAGACTTTTGGAACAGCAGCAGCGTGGAGTGGGGCGATCCAGGCCTGGAGGCGCTGTTCAGGTCCAGCCTCTACGCCATCCGCTGCAACGTCTCGCCCTGGTCCATTCCCTGTGGCTACCTGAGCACGCTGTGGGAGGGGCGCACGCTCCACGACGAGTTCTACCCGTGCATCGCGCTGCTGTCGGGTAATTACCCGGAATTGGCGGAGCGCGTGCCCAACTACCGTCTGCATACGCTGCCGGTGGCCATGTGGCGCGGCGCTGGCCGCGGCGCATACTATGCCTGGGAGGCGACGGAGGACGGCGAGGAGAGCGCCCCCTACGGCCACTGGACGGACGAGCAGTTCCGGCACGGCAAGGTCTCCGAAGCGGCCTGGCGTTACTACCTGTACACCGGTGACCTGGCTGCGCTGGCCCGCTACTACCCGGTGCTGCGCGGGTGCGCCGAGTGGTTGATCCACGATGTGCTCGTGCGGGACGAGGCCGGGCGCCTGAAGACGCGCCCCATCACCGACGTGGATGAGGTGGTCTACCCGGTCGCCAACAGCATCTTTGTGCACTGCGCCACCATCCGCGCCCTGGAGAATGCCGCGCGCGGGGCCGCACTGCTGGACACGGATGCGGCTGACCGGCAGCGGTGGCAAACGCTGGCGGTAGAACTGCGCCAGACGCTGCCGGTGGACGAGGCGGGCAAACGGTACCGCTATGCCGACAACGCTACGGTTCGGCCATGTGCCCAGCACGTGCCCATGGTTTTTCCCTTTTCGTTCGACGTCTATGACGAGCGCGCCCGCGAGACGTTGACCTATATTCACGAAACCGATCCCTCGCGGTGGCTGGAGTCAACCTGGATCTGGCCGATCAGCCAGTTGGCGACGGCCTTCTTCTATCAAGGGCGTAGCGACGAAGGGTACGAGGTGCTGCGCCGGACGCTCGCCCTGGCCGGGCCGTTTATGGCCCCTAACGAGCATTACCGGGAGGGGGAGGGGGCCTATTTGCCCTGGCTCACCACCGCCGCCGGCGCGTTCGTGCACGCTGTTCACTCCATGTTTGTTCAGGTCTTTGACGAGACCGGCCCCGTTCTTCTCCATGCGCTACCGTCGCCGGTGCAGGACGCCCGCTTCGAACGGCTGCTGGCTTCCCAGGGGGTAGCCGTCTCTGGCGAGGTCAGGAATGGTGTGCTGGTCAACTTGACCGCACAGGCCCATCGTCCGATGGCGTGGAGTTTCCGCATCCCGCAACGTGTCGCATGCACTGCCCACTTTATCTCCGATGCGGCGATTTCGGAACCCGATGCACTGGGGCTGGTCACGGTTGACTGTGCCCTGACGGAAGGTGTCACGCGGCTGGTGTAGCCGCAAGAGACTGAACGAGAAACCACATATGAACAGCAACGCTGATCGAAACCTAAGAATCCCAATCCGTCACTATCAGATCGCGCGCGTGTATGGTCCAGGCATGAAGCCTTCTTGCGAGGAGGGACTGAAAGGGATACCACTGGAGAAACCCGTGGGCCAGGTCGGCCTGGTTCTGGTGCATTGCTGGAACGTCGGAGAAGCCACGGGGCCTTATCCCATCGGCCCGGACGCGCATTGTCCGGGTGAGGTGGCCGACTGGGTCCCCACGGCCCACGAGATCATCGTGGAAAAGATCAAGCCAGTCCTGGACGCAGCCAGGAAGGCGAAGGTGGCGGTCTTTCACCTGGCCCAGCCCACCTATGCCTCTAAATATCCGCAGTACCTCAGGATCGCGGCAGATCCCCAGATGCGTCCGCCCAGACCTCCGCAGCCCGTCGCCGGCTGCGTGCGGCCACGGTCTTTTGAGGAGCATTGGCTGGACCAGTACGGTGCCGGCTACCCCGGCCCCATCTGGGAGACGCACCCACACGAGTTCGATATCGCCGAGGCCGTTCGACCGCTGCCCACCGAGGCTGTCGTCGTGGACGGCTGGCAGCTCAACGGACTGTGCCGGCGCATGGACATAGACACGCTGTTCTATGCCGGTTTCATGGCTGATCTATGTCTGATGAACATACCAGGGGCGATCCGCGAGATGTTCACCACGTTCGGATATACCTGTATCGCCCTGGGCGATTGCACCGCCGCCTACGAGTTCGCCGACACGTACGAAGGACGGTGGATGACGCGCGCGGCCGTCCGGCTTCTTGAGACGGACCTGGGATACACGGCCTCGTCGGAGGACTTTATCGCTGCTGCTGAGCGCGTGAGTGCCACTTGAGGAGAGGATTTGGAACAGTTCCGAATCGCTGCTGTGCAGATGAATGCGCTGCGCGGGGACCTTGATCACAATCTCGATGTTCACCGCCGTATTGCCCACGAAGCCGCCCGCGACGGCTGCAAGCTGGTGGTGTTCCCAGAGCTCTCGGTGACTGCTCACTACGGTGGCGAGGACGTCACCGCACTGGCCGAGGAAGCTGCCGCGGGTGCAATCTGTGAGGCGATGCATACCCTGACCGAAGAGTTGGACGTTGTCATCGGGTACGGCTTCTGCGAGAAGGCACACGGGACGTTTTACAACGCATATACCCTGATGGGACCCGAGGGCCTGATTGGCGTCCAGCGCAAGGTGCACGCTTCCCAGGATGAGTATTTCAGCTTCCGCATGGGGCGGTCGCTGGAGGTCTTCGATCTGGGCTTTTGCCTTGTGGGGGTCGCGATCTGTTTCGACGCCAGTTTCTTCGAAGTCTGGCGCGTGCTGGCCTTGAAAGGTGTGGAAGTGCTGTTGCTGCCGCATGCCAGCCGGACAGGATGGGGAGAGGAGGTTCCCGATGGAAAGCAGCGAGGGGACCTGCAGCAAATGCTGGACGGCCTGCCAGGCCGATATGGGGTTTACGCTGAAGACAACATCGTGTTCGCCGCGTATGGGAATCAGGTGCGGTACAACGGGCACACCACCCATTTGGGTGGTGCCTACATCCTGGGCCCGGATGGCAAGCTGCTGATCAAGTCGGAGCCGGTATTGGACGATCTGTGGGTCAGCGCCGAGCTTGATCCTCAAGTGCTGGATCGGGCGCGGAACTCACGATATTCACTCCTGAGGACTCGGCGGCCAGAGATGTATGGCGAGCTGACCCGCATGATTTGACGGGCGGACTTGGAGGTACCAGGTGACAGGTCAAGAGGTTGTCGTCATCCACAACGGCACTGTATTGACGCCCTTCGACGAGATCAGAGACGGTGTGGTCGTCGTGCAGGGCACCAGGATCCTGAGCGTGGGGCGGCGCGGCGAGCCTCAAGAGCCCCCTGGCGCTATGGTCATTGATGCTGGCGGTGACTATATCGTGCCGGGGCTGATTGACATCCACGTCCACGGCGGCAAGGGGGCGGACGTTATGGACGCGACCCCCGAGGCGCTGGAGACGATGAGCAGTTTCTTCGCCACCCGTGGCGTGACGGCCTTCGCCGCGACGATGATTACAGCCCCGATGGAGGACCTGCTAGTAGCGCTGGAAAACGCGCGCAGTGTGATACAGGGTGGTGGCCTGCCCGGTGCCGAGGTTCTCGGTGTGCACCAGGAGGGACCGTTCCTCAATCCGGCCGAGAAGGGATGCCATCCGGCGGAATTGCTGGTTGCACCGACTCCAGAACGGTACGCGCCATTTCTGGAATATGCCGACGTGCTGGTCTCAATGACGTTGGCACCCGAGCTCGACGGCGCAGTGGGTCTCGTTCGCGCGCTATGTGATGCTGGCGTCGTTGCGGCGGCCGGGCATACAAACGGGGTCCATCACGAGATCGTCCCCGCCATTGACGCGGGCCTGAGCCACGTGGTGCATTTCTTCTGCAATATGAGCACGCTGCGCCGCGCGGGCGCAGAGCGCGATCAACCCCTGAAGCGTGTCGCGGGTGCGGTGGAGACCTTCCTGTACGATGACCGTGTCACCACCGAGTTGATCGGCGATGGGTGGCACGTCGGCAACACCCTGATGAGGCTGGCCGTCAAAGTCAAGGGCGTGGAACGTGTCTGCTGGGTCACCGACGCCATGACTGCCGCCGGCATGCCAGCGGGGCGATACTTCGTCGGCGGGGTCGAGGCCATCGTCGAGCACGGCATCGCCCGCCTGCCAGACAACACGGCCTATGCCAGCAGCGTGACGACGCTCGACGTGTGCGTGCGTAATGGCGTCGAACGCGTCGGCTTGAGCCTGCGCGACTCGGTGCGCATGGCAACCCTGACCCCGGCAACGGTCGTAGGCGTGGACGACCGCAAGGGCAGCCTCGAAAAGAGCAAAGACGCCGACGTGGTTATTATGGATGCCGACGCCAACGTGAAACTGACGATGGCGCGGGGGCGTGTAGTGTACCGGGCGGAGGGTTAGACCGTGTCCACGACACCCGGCCAGCGGAGAGAACCATGACTGGCTCGATGCACGTCAGCTATGGGGAAACCCTGCTACCTACGGGTTTGGACGAGGGGCAGTTGCTCTTCGACCTTCAACCGGCAGATACTCCGTCTGTGCCCGATGTGGGCCAGGAGCTGCGGCGAGCACTATGCGAGCCGGTGGGGTCGCGCAGCTTGCGCGAGCTTGTGGGCTCTGGGAAGCGCGTGGTCATCATCGGCGACGACGTCACGCGCCTGACGCCCACCGACCAGATCATCCCGCTCCTGCTCGACGAACTCAACGCTGGGGGGGTGCCCGATGGCGACATCACCCTCGTCATCGCCACGGGTACGCACCGCCCGATGACGCCGCAGGAGATCGCGACCAAGTATGGCCCCCAGGTGATCGAGCGCGTGCCGGTGGTGAACCACGACTGCCTGGATGAGGAGAACCTCGTCTCATGCGGCACCACCCGCCGCGGGACCGACATCTGGGTCAACCGCATCGTTCTGGAAGCCGACGTGCGCGTTGGTGTGGGCAACATCGTGCCGCATCATCCCACGGGATGGAGCGCCGGGGCCAAGATTCTGCTGCCGGGCGTGGCGGGTCAGCGCACGACGGCGCAGATGCATCTGTTGGGTGCCACGGAGCAACAACTGGGCAAGCTGGATACGCCCTGTCGTGGGGAGATGGAGGATTTTGCCAGGGCCACCGGGCTAGATTTTATCGTCAATACCGTGCTCAACCGTGAGGGCCGGCTTGTGCGCGCGGTGGCCGGACACTTTATCGGCGCGCATCGGGAGGGGGTCGGGTGGGCGGAGAAGGTGTACGGTGCCCCCTTCGAGCAGAAGGCCGACATCACGCTTTCCAGTACGTATCCCGTTGACTTCGACCTGTTCCAGGCCGACAAGGGCCTGTTCTCGGCGGCCGTATGCACCAAAGTGGGCGGTGAGATCGTGCTCGTCTCCCCGTGCTACGAGGGAGTCAGCCCCACTCACCCGGAGGCAGTGGAACTGGGATGTCTCGCCGACGAGGAGCTTTGGGAACTCGCACGGTCCGAGTGCGGCCAGGACCCGCTGAGCATCGCCGAGGTGCTGTATTTCAACAGCCTGAAACAGCCCTTCCGGGTGACGCTGACGACGGAGGGCCTCTCGCGCGAAACGGCGGTGAAAATGGGCTTCAATCACGTTGGACCCAGCCAACTATCCGGCTACCTGGCACGTCGCCTGGCGGCTGAGCCGAACTTGACGGTGGGTGTTGTCCGTAACAGCGCGGAGACATTGCCCTTGTATCGTCCATAGGAGGTTGTGTCAATGCCGTGGTATGAACATGCGACCATTTTCTACGATTGGGTCAACTATGGGCAGGACCTGACACCTGAGTACGCGCGTTGGGTGGTGCAGAAAACGCTGGACGTCCACGCCGACACCCTCGCCTTCTGCGCCGTGGTGGGTGGATACGCGTTGTGGGATAGCCAGGTGACGCCCAAGTATGATCGCCTCGGCGATATGGACCTGATCGGTGAGTTCGCCCGCCTATGCCGCGAGCGCGATCTGCATTTTGTGCCCTGGTGGCTGGCCACGGCGACCGGCGGCGTGCGGCGCGTGCTGGAAGAGCACCCCAGTTGGCAACTCGTCGGTCCGCCGGTAGATGGCCAGCCGGGCGAACGCTACAACTATGTCTGCTACAATTCCCCCTATCGCGAGCTCATCTACGAAGAGGTGCGGGAGGTCCTCACGGGCTATGATGTGGACGGCGTCTACTTTGACCAGTTGCCGGGCAGTTGTTATTGCTCGTGGTGTCAGGCCAAGTTCGAGCGGCGCTACAACCGGCCGATGCCCGTGGTCCCCGGCGAGTTCCTGGTGTACGACTTTCCAGCAGGCCTGCCGCCGTTGCTGAAAGAGTTTCGCGACGAAAGCGTGCGTAGCTTCTGTGCCGGCATCCGCCAGATCATTGACGAGGTGAAGCCGGGCATCTGCTACGCTCAGAACTGGGTGCGCAACTACCAGGCGTACTTGGCTCGGGGATATGCTGACGTCGTCCTACCCGAGTTTTATCAGGAGCAGGACCTCGTCCCACTGGGCCTGAAACACCGCCTGACGGAGGCCTACTTTGACCACGGGGCTATCTGGGGCAACGTTCGTCACTCTGTGCGGCACGACGCTCGCCATCACCCTGTCCGTGGCACAAAAATGCTGCTGGTGGACTGCGTCGCAAACCTGGCCGCGCCGCTGATGCTCGACCTGTGCGCGATGGACTTTGACGCCACGGGCACGGAGGAGCTAGCGGAGACTTTCGATCATATCCGCGCTATGCAAGAATTCCAGGCCGATGCGGAGCCCGTGCGCTATGCTGCCCTCCTACACTCTTTCCCCTCGTACTTGCAGGTTGCGGACCGCTTTGAGGAGGCCTTCGAGGGGCTGTATCGCCTGATGCTAGAGTTCCACATCCCCTTCGAGGTCGTGAACGAGGCAGGCATCCAGCGAGGTGAACTGGGAGATTACAAGGTCCTAGTCATGCCGGATGCGGTGGCGCTGGCCGATGAGACAGTGGCCGCCATTCGCGACGCCGTGGGGGACGGGCTGGGGCTGGTGGGGACGTATATGACCGGCATGTTCGCAGGCTGCGGCCAGAGACGGCCGCAGCCTGCGCTGGCGGACGTCTTCGGCTTTGAGCTCCAAGATGTCACCGCCTACGATACGCCACGCGCCATCGCGTACGATCCAGTCCTGGCCCTGCCTGACGTGGATGGCGAGATCTTCCACTATGGCAGCGCCAGGGTGGGTCACCCCCTGGCACAGGGGCTGCCGGAGAATGGGTTGTTCAGCTTCCGAGGGGGCTTTGCCGTGTGCACGCCGGCCCAGGATATTCAGGTCATCGCCGACATTCACACACTCGATCAGGTGCGCTTGAACGCGCGTCCGTACAACCGGCGCGGCCACTATCCGGGGCCGGCCCGCTGGCCACTGGCGCTGGTGCGGGAGTACGGGAAGGCGCGCGTGGCCTACTTCGCCCCCCAGGCGGAGGCCGAGTGGCGGCGGGCGCACGCGCCTGAGTTGGACACCCTCCTGGCGCGGGCAATTCTGTGGGCTGGTGGGCCACCCCCGCTGGAAGCTCCCGATTGTCCGCGCTCTGTGGAGGTGAGGCTGTTCCACAGCGAGAAACGGCGGGCCTTTCACGTGATGCTCGTGAACCTGACGACGAACCCGCTCGTTTTAATGGAAAAGTGGGGGCCCAGTACCATCCGCTACGTCACCCCGCACAAGGGACTGCGCCTGGCACTGCGCCTGGATGGCGCGAAAGTCAAGGCCGTGCATAGCCTCATCGGCACACAGGTGTGGCACGAGGAAGAGAGCGGCGAGAGCGGAGAGAACGCAACCATAATCCTGGAGCTGCCATTCCTGGACCTTTACGATAGCATTGTGGTCGAATACGTATGAGGCGGTTGAAAGAGTTCAGAGGACGCAACCTTTCCGTTATTGAGGAGGTTTTACATGATGAAAGTCGGTTGTGCAGCGCTCTATCCTATCACGCGCTATGGATTTCCATACACTTTCGACAACTATATGAAGGCGCTGGAGGAGATGCAGGCCGCCGGATTCGACGCCGTCGAGCTCGAGATCAACGTGGATGTGGATCTCGACGAATACCGCGAGCGGATCCGTCAAGTACAGCACAAGCTCGGTTCCCTGGAACTTGCGCTATCTGCCGTGATCATCGTGATCCAGCAGGGATTCTCTACGGATGAGGCCGCTGCTGACGAGCACGTGCGGCGTTTCGACCTGGCGAGCCAGTTCATCGCCGATGTCGGCTGCGACGTGGCCTGCATCTGTGCCTATATGCCCAAGGAAATCGAGATGGTCGCGGGTACCGAGGTCTACGCCGGCAGCCCGCCCACGCAGATCCGCGTTCCTCCTGGCTTCAGTTGGCAGGTGTTCTGGGACAACGCAGTCGCTCGCTTCCGGCAGATGGCGCAGATCGCGGCGCAGCGAGGACAACGCCTGATCATCGAGAACCGGGTCGGTGATTTCGTGAACACGAGTGACGGCGCGCTCAAGCTGGTCGAGGATGCCGGCGAGTCAAACGGTGGCCTTCTCCTCGACGTCGCCCATATGCATGCCACCAAGGAGTACTTTGAACTGGTGGTGCCCAAGATGGGCCAGCGGCTGATGTACGTCCACCTGGCCGACAACGACGGCAGCTACTCGTACCACCTGCCGGCAGGGCAGGGCAACGTAGACTTTCTGGCCCTGTTCCAGACGCTCAAAGCGGCCGGCTATTCCGGCTACACCAACGTGGATTTCGGCGGCGTTCCCCCCGCTAGGATCTGGGACGAGGTCAAACGCGGCCGGGAGTACTTTGAGGGACTGATCGCCCATGTATAGAAAGGAGGGAGGGGCAGGCAAGGAAGATGTTCGCATCCGACAGGCGGTGGAGGGGGACCAGGAGGCGATAGCCGCAATCAACCGCCGGGCCTGGTCCGGTGGTATCACGACCCACGAACTGATCGAGCAGCGCCACGGGCCGATTGATGGCCGTTCGTGGATTGAGCACATCGTGGATGCCGTGGCAGCCCACATGAGGCAGCCGGATGTCACGACCTTTGTAGCCGAAGTGGAGGGCCGCATCGTGGGCTACGCGGCCGCGCAGATGAGGAAGGAGAGGCCGGCACCCGATATTGGAGTCATCAGCTACAACGCCGTTGACCCGGACTACCAGGGGCAGGGCATCGGCACCGCTCTGATCCAGCGCGTTCTGAGCTACCTTCAGGAACAAGGTGCACGGGTGCTGGCTGTGTGGACGCTCGAGGCCGACGAGCCCGCCCGCCGTATCTACGAGCGCCTGGGGTTCGAGGAGCTCACGCGCTTCGTCTACTACACCAGGCCACGCACGTCAAACCGCCCATGACGACGGTCTGGCATGATACGGAGACGATGGGTATCAGCAGCGGTTTGCGAGAGAAACTCACCGGGTGGAGAAAGGAGAGCTGTCTATCGGGTGAAGAATGCAGGAAAGAAGCTCTTATGCCTAGCGGGCCAAGAATGTAGAAAAGAGGGCTATTGACGACCATGAATGAAAGGAGGACAGCAATGACTAAGCGGAGTTCAAAGGCGGTCGTAGGATTACTGGCGACCTTTATGCTAGTGCTCTGTAGCGTCTCGTTGGTGATGGAGCAACCCACAACCGCCGCAATAAGCGTGACCTTCATCGAAAAAACCGTCGCCAACATAGACTATAACTACCAGTACGAGCGGAAAAAGGTCTTTGACGTAGATGGGGACGGCGATGAGGATATCGTCGCCGACTCGGCCGATGAACAGAAGATCTTTTGGTTCGAGGCTCCCAACTGGACCAAGCATCTCATGGCCAACACCCATACCGGTGGGTGCGACATCACCTACGGCGACATTGACAACGACGGCGACATTGACGTCGTCCAGCCTGTCCAGAACACGTACCGCATGTTCTGGCTCGCGAACCCTTCGGCCGGCGGTGGGGATCCTACCCAGACCTGGACCGCGACCCAAATCGGCACGTACAACGAGTGGTTAAAGGAGTTAGAGACCGCCGATTTTGATGGCGATGGCAAACTCGACATCGTCTACCGCACGGAGGCGAAACTCGAGGTCCTGTTCCAGAACACGCCCACTTCCTTTACAAAGGTGACCATCAGCGCCCGTGGCCACGAGGGGCTTGACGTCGGAGACGTGAACGGGGACAACGAGATTGACATCGTCATCGCGGGCTACTGGTATCAGAACCCCGGCGGCTCCAGCGCCCGAACGGCCAGCAACTGGATCGAGCGCTCCGTTTCCGGCATGTCTACTGCCGAATCGCGGGTCAAGGTCGCCGACATCAACGAGGATGGCGACCTGGACATTGTCCGTTCCTACTCCGAGTCGAGCGGTGCCGTGGAATGGTTCCAGAACTCGGGTGCCAATCCTCCGGGCTGGACCAAGTACACGATCAAGTCAGTCCTCTCCTACTGCCACGCCCTCGAGATCGGCGACATCAACCTCGACGGGAATGTGGACGTCGTCGGTATGGCGTTCAACAAGAGCAGTGCCCCCGGCGTCTATGTCTGGTACAACACGGACGGAGCCGGCACGGTGTGGGACGAGCAAAAAGTGTCCTCGACGCAATCCTACCAGGGCGACATTGGCGACGTTGACGACGACGGCGACATTGACCTCATAGCCGCTCCCGTGGAGGATGTGAACGGGACGCTCAAGGTCTACATCAACAAGACCACGCTCTCGTTAGACAACTGGACTTATAAGCAGATCTCCGGCACGAACGCCCAGGGCTTTGGCCTGGCGGCGAGGGACGTGACCGGCGACGGCCTCCTGGACGTTGCTGCCGTCAACGCCTTTTACAAGAACCCCGGCGGCGATATGACCGGGACCTGGACCAAGGCCACCTTGCCCAGCGGCATGGACGCCCTCTGGATGGTGGATGTGGATGGCGATGCCTACGGTGACATCATCGCCCAGAAGGACGATTCCACCACCACCGGCATCTACTGGCTCGAGGCGACCCAAACCGACGGCAGTGCCTGGACACAGCGCTGCAAGGTCGGTGACGTGCCGCGAGGCAGCCATGGCACCAGTGAAGCGTATCACATCGGCCAGATCGAGAACGGCGGCAAGCCCGAACTCGTGATCGCCTCCGGTGCCACCACGCGAGAGGTCAACTACTTTGAAATCCCCAGCTCGAACCCGGAGAGCGGGTTCTGGCCCAAGACCAAGATCTATAGCACCGCCGGCTCCGGCGTCTTTGTGATAGACGTGGATAACGACGGTGACAACGACGTCTTTGGCACCTACGGCAATACCGTCTACTGGTTCAACAACCCCGGCAATGGCTCGGCCAACTGGAGCCAGGTTACCGTCGGTACCATTGACGCCTCGTACACCGACCGGGTTCTTAGTGCAGACATCAACGGCGATGGGTTAGCGGACGTGGTGGTGACCGAGGAATCAACGCCCGTCTCCAAGACCTTCTGGTGGCAGAATCCCGGCGACGGCTCGCCAAACTGGACCCGCCGCACCATCTGCATCCAGGATTCGACCAACTCGGCCGACGTGGCTGACATTGACCACGACGGCGACGTGGACGTCGTCACCGGCGAGCACAAAGGCACCAACCTCTACGTCAAGATCTGGGAGAACAACGGCGCCAATCCTCCAAGCTGGACCGCGCACACGGTGAGCTCGGGCAAGGAGACTCACCTCGGCACGCGGTTGTTCGACCTCGACCACGACCACGACCTGGACATCGTCAGCATTGCCTGGACCTCCTACCAGTACGTGCACCTGTGGCGCAACGATGCCTCCGCCAGCTCGCCCCCCACGCCGACGCCGACGAACACACCTAGCGGCCCAACCAACACACCGACGAACACGCCGACGCCGACCAGCACACTTCAGCCGCAGACGGGGTTGGTCGGCTACTGGCAGTTCGACGACAACGCCAACGACTCCTCCGGCAACGCCAACACGCTGACCGTTAGTGGAGCCACGTACGCCACTGGCTACGACGGCAAAGCCTTGTCCTTCGACGGCTCCGACGACTATGCCTACCGCAACGACGCGAACCTCGTCGGTGCCTTCCCGTCCAAGAGCTCCGGCGCCGCGACCGACTTTTCCATCACCGCCTGGATCAAGCTGGACCCCGTCACCGATCGCCGGCCCATCGTGACCAAGCAGGGCAATAGCATGCGCGGGTTCCTCTTCGAGATCATCTCGAGTGGTGTGCTGTCGCTCCAGCTCTACAAGGACAGCACCTACTTTATAGAGGTCCACTCTGCCGGCACTGTGCCGACGGGGCAGTGGGTCCACGTGGCGGTGACCTATGACTATGTGACCGATGGCACGTCCAAGGTCCGGCTGTACATAAATGGGACGCAGAATGGAAGTGGCAGCGACACCGCCGTGGGACCGGCCAACAGCAACACCATGTCCTTGGACGCCGGTCGCTACTACTGGTCGAGCAGCTACAAACGGTACTTTGACGGTATGATCGACGAGGTGCGGGTCTATGATCGCACCCTGTCGGCGCAGGAAGTGCACGACGTCTACGAACCGCCGGTCGGGCCGACCAGCACCCCCACCCCCACCGACACGCCGACCAATACCCCCACGCCGACGAACACCCCGACACCGACCAACACGCCGACTAACACCCCCACACCCACCGACACCCCGACCAACACTCCCACGCCGACCGACACGCCCGTCGGCCCGACCAACACCCCCACACCCACCGACACCCCGACCAACACGCCCACGAATACGCCCACCAACACTCCTACGAATACGCCCACCAACACTCCCACACCCACCAACACACCGACGGGAGTTGCAAACCTGGTCGGCTATTGGAAGCTGGACGGCAACACCAACGACGATTCTGGCAACAACAACACACTCACCCTCAGCGGCGGACCTTCGTGGGCGACCGGCCACATCGGCCAGGCGCTCCAACTTGATGGCTCCAACGACTATGCCTACCGCAACGATGCTGACCTCAACGGTGCCTTCCCTGCCAAGAGCTCCGGCGCTGCCAGCGACTGGACCGTCACGGCCTGGATCAAGATGGACGTCAACAGCAGGGTCAACCCCATCGTGACTAAGCAGGGAGATGGCGTGCGCGGCTTCTGCTTCATGGTGGTCACGGCGAACACTCTGAACGTCGAGGTGCACAAGGACAGCACCAACCGCACGGACGTCAGCTCCACGGGAACCCTGAACGCGGGCCAATGGTACCACGTGGCGGTGACCTACGACTATGTCACCAGCGGCACGTCCAAGATCCGGCTGTACATCAACGGCAACAACGACGGGAGCAGCGACACGGCCGTGGGGCCGGTGCAGAGCAACTCGATCTCGCTGCAGGTCGGCCGCTACTACTGGTCCAGCTCCTGGAGCAAGTACTTTGATGGTGCCGTGGACGAGGTACGGGTCTACGACCGTGTGCTTTCGCCCTCAGAGATCTCGGACCTGGCGAGCCAATGAGGGTAAAGATGATGCACAGAAAGTGGCACACATAGTGATGCACACAGAAACCGCAACCACTTTCGACTAGGGCCCACTGGCTAGTGCTGGCCCTCCCGAGGGAAGCCCCTGGGGGGGCCAGCCTTTCTCGGGAGTCCGAGAAGCCTCCTGGTAGCGGAAAAGGGCAGAACTATCCGAGAAGATGTCGCCCAGGCCAACCCCTGGGTAAGGAAATATACAGATCAGACGAGGTGGTGGGCTGGTACCGCTTCGGCCAAGCGCTGAAGGAGGAAAGCGTATGTTCTCAAGGACGCCGATGAAGGCAACGGCCGTCAAGTACACCGCAGCACTGGCCCTGGCCGTTGGTATGAGCATGCCTGTTGGCCCCTTGAGTGTGCCGGTCACGGCCGGAACGCCGACGTGGACCCACGTTGTGGTGGACTCTCAAATGGCGGGCGACGACAAGGCCCTGGTGGACATTGATGGCGATGGGTATCTCGACATCGTCGTCGGTGGCATGGCCGGGAGCGAACCGCTAACCTGGTACGAGTATCCCAACTGGACCAAGCACGTGATCGCCAGCGCGGCCACCGAGTTCACCACCGAGATGGACGCCAGCGACATGGACAACGACGGCGACGTGGACCTCGTCGTCTGTGATGGGAATTCGACGAACAACTGCAAGTACTACAAGAACCCACGGCCGGGCGGGGATCCAGCCGTGGGCAGCAACTGGACCACCGTCACGATCGGCTCCGGGGGAGGCTACGTGCATGACGTGCGGGTGGGGGACTATAACAATGACGCCAAGCTGGACGTCATCACCAACCAGGGCCTGTTCACGCAGAGCAGCCCCACCTCCTTTACCAAGAGCAGTCCCTCGGGCAGTTGTTTTGGTGACGTGGACAACGACGGGGACCTGGACGTCGTCAAGAATGGCGCCTGGTACGAGAACCCCGGCTGGGCGTCCCACGCCCTGCCATCGGGCGGTGAGAAGGTGCGCGTGGCCGACATCAACCGGGATGGAAAGAACGACGTGGTCTTCAACAGCGGCGACGGGACAGCGGATCTGGCCTGGTACAACGCCGGCGATTTCGATCAGCGGTTCATCCAGCAGCGCGGGGTTGGGCCTGGCCTACGAAGGGTTCTTCGCCGGCGACGTGGCCGAGGTATTGGTCTACAATCGGGTGCTCTCCGACGCCGAGTTGCAGAGCCTCGATCAGTATCTGCGGAACAGGTACAACCTGCCCTGATCGGCAAGGGGCGGTACCTGTGTGATTGGCAGCCAGGACCCGGTCGAGTAGCACCGGAAGGCGCTACTCGACCGGGGAACTCAGCAGCCTTGATCAGAGGGACTGGATGAGAATTGGACAACTCAGACGCGGTGCCCCCGGACGCGAAGATGGAGGACGTGAGGGCCATGGTGCAGATGGCCGGAGAATACGGTAAGTACTGATGGGCAGTGAGAGCATGGTTCCCAACGTAGCTGAATATCGCCGAAGGCTTGACAACGTGATCGAGGCTATGGAGCGGCATGGCATAGACTGCCTGCTGCTGAACCAGAGGCAGAACGTGCGCTACGTACCAGGAGTATCACGCCGACATGGCCCGCACGATCTTCCTGGGTGAACCCAGCGTCGAACAGGTGAGCATGTACGACTACCTCAGAGATCGGGTGGGAGAGGGCATCCGCGCTGCCAGGGTTGGCCTGACCCTGGTCGAACTGCGGCGGCTTTTTTACCAGGGGTTCAGGTCGAAGGAGGACTGGGTCATGCTGAGCGGCCCGCTGGTGCACGGCGTGGGCATGCTGAATGCCGAGTTGCCCAAGTTCGAGTATCCCCACCTGAGCAGGGGCTACCCTGAAAAGATTGAGGAGAACGTGGTGCTGGCCATGAGTAACCTGGGGTTATGTTCCAGGCAGGGCTGGGGCGTGCGGTTCGAGGACACGTTCCTCGTCACCCAAGATAGGCCTGTCGTCCTAACCGGGCAGGGGTAGCGACGCATGGCGAGGGCCTGCTCCCCTCTCCCGGCTTCGGGAGAGGGGGCGGGGGTGAGGGGTGGTGTCAGGTCGTTGAAGACTTGGTCGGCGTTGAGCGGCGAACACACCCTGTTGCGGGCGCTGTCATTTCTCTACTATGGCAGTATGGGGGCCTGGGTTCCCTATCTCAACGTATACTTGCAGCAGATCGGCCTTTCAGGCTTGCAGATCGGTGTCCTGACCGGCCTCCGCCCGGCGGCGACGCTGGTCAGCCAGCCACTGTGGGGAGTGGTCGCCGACCTGCAGGGTCGCCGGCGCACTCTGCTCTTGACCCTGGCGTTGGCGGCCCTGTCCCTGCCCGGCTTTGCCTGGGGCAGGAGTTTCTGGTTCCTTTTCGTGTGGTCCATCCTCTACACCTCGCTGTCCAGCCCGATTGGCTCGCTGGTGGATAGCCTGGTCCTGGACTATCTGGAACGGAAGCAGCACTCTTCCTATGGGCTCTTTCGCATGTGGGGGGCCATCGGGTGGGCCGTGCTGACGTTGACCGTGGGACGCGCGCTGGAGGGCCGGGACCTGCGGCTGGTCTTCGCGTTCGGTGCGCTGCTGATGGGCGCGGGCCTGTTGCTGGCGCTGCGTACCCCACGCGGGTTGGGTGGAGCCGGGTCTCTGGGAGCCACCTGGAAGGATGCCGTTCCGCTGCTGCGGAACCGGCGCTTGGTGGTTTTTCTCGTCTTGATCACGTTTCTGCAAGTGGGTGCGTCGCCAGCCTTTAGTTTCTATTCCATCTACATGAACGAACTGGGGGCATCCCGCCAGTTGATAGGCCTGGCCTTTGCCGTACTGGGCTTGAGCGAGCTGCCCCTGTATCTATGCGCGGCGGGCATCATGCGGCGGATCGGGCCGGCCCGGACGTTGGTGGTCTCGTTCCTGCTCCTGGCGCTCCGCTCGTTCCTGTACTCGTCCGTCTCGCAGCCGGTGTGGGCGGTGGTGGTGCAGTTGGCCCACGGCTCGCTGGCGTTGTTCCTCGTCGCATCGGTGGAATACGTCAACCGGTTGGTGCCGGGTGCGTGGCGCGCCACGGGGCAGTCACTGTTGTGGGCTACCCAGTTCGGCATCGGGTCCGTCCTGGGAAACAGCCTGGCCGGTTTCGTCTACGACCGGGTGGGGGCGCGGGCGCTGTTTCGCTTGAGCGGGTGGACGATACTGGCGGTGGCGTTGGTGGCGGTATTCACGTTACGAGATCATCGTGACGGTTTTTGCGCGGAAGTGTAGATGCAGTTTTCCATGAAAGGAGAGGGTATGATCGGCAAACCTAAACTAACAGTTCTGAGCGAGGAGGGCATCCAGCGCATCCACGACATGTCCATGCAGATCCTGGGCACAGTAGGCGTGCGGGTCCCGCATCCAGAAATGCGCCGGTTGTTCGGTGAGGCCGGTGCCCAGGTAGACGACGCGGCCGAGATCGTCAAGATTCCCGAGCGCATCGTCATGCGGTGTTTGGAGACGGTAGGTAAGACGTTCACCCTCTACGGCCGCGATCGCGCCAAGCAGGCTCGCTTCGGGTTCGGGGAGCGGAACTATGTCTCCACCGCCGGCCAGGCCCTGTGGGTAGACGACACCTGCACCCAGCGCCGCTACGCCACGCTGGACGACGTCGTCACGGGCGCCCGCCTGGGCGACGGTTTGCCCCTGCTCAACCTGGTCGGGGCCATGGCCGACCCGCACGAGTTGCCGGTCCAGTCCCGCTGCGTGGTGGTGGCGGCGACCGCGATCAAGAACTCGACCAAGCCGCTGCAGTTGTGGTTCTACGACCGGGCTTCGGCCCGCTTCTTGATGGAGCTTTTTGTTGCGGTGGCGGGCAGCGAGGAAGAGGCCGCTCGCTATCCGATCACTTTTCCGTTCCTGGAGCCGATCAGCCCGCTGCGCTTCGCGCGCGAGGGCATTGACCTGATCTTTGAGACCGCCCATTTCTCAATGCCGGTGCCGGTAGGGCCAATGGCCCAGGTGGGGGCCAGTGCGCCGGGGACGCTGGCCGGTACCATGGCCCAGGAGAACGCCGAGATCCTGGCCGGCTTGTGCGTGGTCCAACTGATCCAACCGGGCCTGGCTGCCTTTTACAGCGGCATCCCACACGCCTTCGACATGCGCACGACGCAGTTGATCTTCTCCGGCCCTGAGCAGGCCCTCATGTCCATCGCCATGACCCAGATGGGCAACCACTACGGGTTGCCCGTGGGCCTCAACGTGGGAACGGTGGATAGCAAGTTCCCCGACGCCCAGGCCGGCATGGAGGCCGGCATCAACCTGGCCTGTGGCTTCATGGCGGGTGCTGATCTCTCGGGAGCCCTGGGCATCTGCGGTGTGGACCAGGGGGCCTCGCCGGTCATCCTCGTCATGCAGCACGAGGCGATGGCCTACGTGGAGCGCATCATGCGGGGGTTCGAACTGAGCGACGAGACGTTCGCCTTGGACGTGATCCGCTCGGTAGGTCCCGGCGGGACCTTTCTGGCCGAGCCGCACACGGTCCGGCACTTCCGCCAGGAACTGTGGTTCCCCCAGTTGCTGGATCGGGAGTACTGGTCGAACTGGATGGAGCAAGGGGCAACCAAGATGCACGACCGTTGCGTCGCCATGAAGGACAAGATCCTGCGGGAGCATACACCGGAACCGCTGGACGACGACACGGCCAGGGAAATGGACAAGATCGTGGATGCGGCCAGGCGGCACCTGGTGGGGGAGTGAAAGGAGGATAGTATGGCAGTCAAGCCGTTGTTATTACCTGATCCTTTCGTGTTTCCGGCGTACCCACCCGCGCTCCCCGAGCGCAGGGCGGACGACACTGGTGGCCCCGAATATGTCGTCAAGGCGGCGGTGCAAGAGGAGTATGACCGCGGCCTGGCCCTGGTGGGCACCACCCAGACCGGGCAGCCTGTCCGCATTGCGGTGACCGTGGTCGCGCCAGGGATCGTGCGTGTGCTGTTGGAAGGGAAGGAAGGGCAGGAAGGGAGGGAAGGGAGAGAGCGGTTCAGGTTAGCGCGAGACCTTTCACATCAGGCGGTGGTTGTCTCGCTGGTCAAGTCCGACGGGCAGGTGACGCTAATGTCCGAACAGGTCAGCGTGCAGATTGGCCTCGATCCTTTCCATATAACCTTCTACGGGCCGGACGGCCGGATGATGCTCGACCAGAACTATAGCCACCGGGATGCCACCGGCCGCATCACCATGTTGCCGTTCGGCTTCAGCCGGGTGGAGGGAGAGCGCGTGGCCTTTCACGACACCTTCACCGCCGAGCCGGACGAGCACTTTTATGGCTTCGGTGAAAAATTCACCGGCCTGGACAAGCGCGGCCAGCGGCTGGAGATATGGGCACACAACACCTACGGCGTCCATACCGAGCGGGCCTACAAAAACACCCCCTTCTTCATCAGCACACGGGGGTACGGAGTCTTTGTGGACACCATCACCTGTTCGCGCTTCGATATGGCGGCCAGCAACAATGCGGTCTTTACCATGGTCGTCCCCGACACAGCGCTCGACTACTATGTGATCGTGGGGCCGCATCCCAAGGAGATCATCACCCGCTATGCCAGCCTGGTCAGTTTCCCAACCTTACCGCCCAAGTGGGCGTTCGGGCTGTGGCTGTCCTCCAGTTTCCACCAGGATAGCGCCGAGGACGTCCTGGAGCGGGCCCGCCTGGTCGGCCAGCAGGGCATCCCCTGCGATGTGCTGCACCTGGACTGCTACTGGCAGCGGCACGGCACGTGGTCCGGGATGGAGTGGGACCGCGAAACGTTCCCCGACCCTGAAGCGATGGTCCGGCGGCTGAGAGAGATGGGCTACCGCGTCTGCCTGTGGGAGAACCCATACCTCGGGGTCGAGAGCGAGCACTTCCCGGAGGCGAGTGAGCAAGGCTACCTGCTCAAGAACTCCGAGGGGGAGACCTACGTGCTCAACCTGTGGGACGGCTACCATCCGCCGGTGGGCATTGTGGACTTTACCAACCCGGAGGCGGTGGCCTGGTTCCAGGGGCTGCACCGTCCGCTGCTGCGCATGGGCGTGGACGTGTTCAAGACCGACTTTGGCGAGAGTGTGCCCGCCGACGCAGTGGCCCACAATGGGATGACCGGTGAGCGGCTGCACAACCTCTATCCCCTGCTCTACAATGACGCCGTCTCCCAGGTCACGGCCGAGGAGACCGGCCACACCGGCGTCGTGTGGGCGCGCTCCAGTTACGCGGGCGGGCAACGCCACGCCGTCCAGTGGAGCGCCGACTGCGAGAGTACCTACCAGGGCATGACGTCGTCCTTGCGCGGGGGCCTGTCCATCGGCATGTGCGGGCACCCCTTCTGGGGCCACGACATCGGTGGCTTTTACGTGCAGCCCACGCCCGAGGTGTACGTGCGTTGGGCGCAACTGGGGCTGCTATCGCCGCTTTCCCGCCCGCACGGAGTGACGAGCCGCTTGCCCTGGGACTATGGGGAGGAGGCGCTACGCATCTTCCGCGACTATGTGCGGTTGCGCTACCGGTTGCTCCCCTACATCTACACCTACGCGCACGTGGCAGTGGAGACGAGCGTGCCGATGCTGCGGGCGATGGTGGTAGAGTTCCCGGACGATCCGAACACGTACACGATGGATTTGCAGTACATGCTGGGGGCGGAACTGCTGGTGGCGCCGATCTATAATAGCGAGGGCACGCGGCCGGTCTATTTCCCGGCCGGCCGGTGGGTGGATTTCTGGACCCGCGAGGTGATCGAAGGGCCGCAGACGCGCTGGCTGAAGGATGTGCCGCTGGAGAGGGTGCCCCTGTACGTGCGGGCCAACGCCCTCATCCCCACCATAGAGGTGCCGGAGCACGTGGCCGAGGGGCCCTTTGACCTGGTGACATTCGACACCTACTTGCTGGACAAGGGCACTTTCGACCTGCGCGACACCGACGGGGCCACGCACGTCTCGGCCTCGTACCGGAACTCTGGCGAGATCCCGTACGGGGGAGCGCAGCTGAGTATTCGGGTCGAGGGGGCGAAAGATAGGCTGGGGTTGCGGCTCATCCCGCTGGCAGGTGCACCACGGGTGGAGGTAGTGCGCGTAAACGGTGTGGCGTTAAAGCGGGTGGACGTGGCGGATGGAGTACATCCGATGGAGATGCGCCTCGATGCGGCGCCCAGTTGGACACGCGATCCGGATGGGACCGTGCGGGTCATGATGCGCCAATAAAGGCCCTCACCCCCGCCCCCTCTCCCGAAATCGGGCGAGGGGAGAGCGGGGCGTCCGCACATTCTGTGTAGGGACCGGACATGGAGCGACCGTTCCGAATCGCGATCATCGGATGTGGATGGGCGGGAATACGCCACGCCCAGGCTTGCCAGGTGTGTGGAATTGAGGTAGGATGGACGATTGATGATGCGCTGCGCGAAGGCATACCGGGCGATCTTTTTCGACTGGGACGGCACGGCAGTCCTGTCGAGAGATGCCTCGGTGGATGAGGTGGTGCCCCTGATGCGCGCTCTGTTGGAGAAGGGGGTGGTCCTGGTCGTCATCAGTGGCACCTTCCTGGAGGTCGGCTTGACTACCAAGGGGGACAACGTTGACTTTCTGCTGGAACACGTCGTTTTTGGCGGGATTCCTCACATTTCTGGAGTCCCAGGCACGGCTATAGGGATCAGGGAACAGGGAACAGTGATCGGGGAGCAGGGATCGGGGGCGGGCATTGATCACTGGTCACTGATCCCTGATCACCGATCACTGATACCCAATATGTGGAGGATAGATGAGCCTGAACAAACCTGATTTGCTTCGCCAGATGGTCACGATCCGTGCCTTCGAGGAGATGGCGGAGCAGTTGTACACACTGGGGAAGGTCCACGGCACCATGCATCTCTCTATCGGTATGGAGGCCTCGGCGGTGGGGGCCATCGCCGCGCTGCGCCCTGACGACCTGATCCTCAGCACCCATCGCGGCCACGGCCACTGCATCGCCAAGGGGGCCGACCTGAACCGCATGATGGCCGAGTTCATGGGCAAGGAGAACGGCTATTGCCGTGGGCGTGGCGGTTCGATGCACATCGCCGACGTCCAGGGGGGCAACCTGGGGGCCAACGGCGTCGTCGGCGGCGGCATCGCCACCGCGATGGGGGTCGGGCTGGGGCTCAAAATGCGGCGGCGCGGAGACCTGGCAGGTTTTTGGAAACCTGCCAGGTCTGCCGATCGCGTTATTCTCTGTTTCTTCGGCGACGGCGCCGCCAATCTCGGCCCCTTCCACGAGTCGCTGAACATGGCCGCCATCTGGAAACTTCCCGTCGTATACGTGTGCGAGAACAACCAATACGCCATGTCCTTCCCGGTCAAGAAAGCCTTCGCCATCGAGCGTATCTCCGACCGCGCCGCCGCCTACGGCATCCCGGGCGTGACGGTGGACGGCAACGACCTGCTGGCAGTGTACGAGGCGGTGAGCCAGGCGGTGGAGCGGGCGCGCGCTGGTGAAGGGCCAACGCTAGTCGAGAACGTGACCTATCGCTGGCGCGGCCACTCCAAGAGCGACGCCAACCGCTACCGCACCAGGGAGGAGATCGAGGCCTGGAAGGAAAAGTGCCCGATCAAACGGTTCCGCCAGCGCCTGGTTGAGGCCGGGGAGTTGACCGAGGAAGAGGCCGAGCGCATTGAGCAGGAGGCTTACGCCGTGATTGACGCCGCCGTCGCCTTTGCGGATGCCAGCCCGGAGCCGGCGCTGGAGACGATTGAAGAGGGAGTGTACGCCTGATGCGCGAGATCACTTACCTGGAAGCCGTGCGCGAGGCGCTCTGGCAAGAGATGGAGCGCGACGAGCGGGTGTTCATCATCGGCGAGGACGTGGGCGTCTACGGCGGCGCCTTCGGCGTGACGCTGGGGTTGGTCGAGGAGTTTGGCGAGGAGCGGGTGATTGATACTCCCATCAGCGAGTACGGCATCGCCGGGGCCATCACCGGCGCGGCGCTGGTGGGGATGCGTCCCGTGGGGGAGATCATGTTCATGGACTTTACCACCTTCGCCATGGAGCAGTTGGTGAACCAGGCGGCCAAGATGCGCTTCATGTTCGGGGGCACGATCGAGGTGCCCTTCGTCCTGCGCACGCCGGCCGGGTCCGGGACCGGAGCGGCGGCCCAGCACTCCCAGAGCCTGGAAGCCTGGTTCGTGCACGTGCCGGGCCTCAAGGTGGTAGCCCCGAGCACCCCCTACGACGCCAAGGGGCTGCTCCTGGCCTCCATCCGCGACGACAACCCGGTCATCTTTGTCGAGCACAAGTTGCTGTACAAGATCAGGGGGCCGGTGCCGGAGGAAGCGTATACGGTCCCGTTGGGCACCGCCGAAGTCAAGCGCGCAGGGCGAGACCTGACGATCGTCGCCACCTCGATCATGGTCAAACGCTCGCTGGAAGCGGCCGAGCAGTTGGCCCGTGAAGGGATTGAGGCCGAGGTGGTAGACCCGCGCACGCTCAAGCCGCTGGACGAGGAGACGCTGGTGCGCTCGGTGAAGAAGACGGGACGGGTGTTGATCGTGCACGAGGCCTGCAAGACGGGAGGGTACGGGGGAGAGCTGGCGGCGGTGATTGCCGGGAGCGAGGCGTTCGACTACCTGGACGCGCCCATCGTGCGCCTGGCGGGGCGCGACATGCCGATTCCCTACAATCGCAACCTGGAATATCACACCGTGCCGCAGGTGGAGGACATTGTCGAGGCGGCGCGGCAGTTGGCGCGGGGGAGGGTATAGGATGCCTGTGCCGGTGATCAACCCTAAGCTGGAGATGGCCCAGGAGACGGCCACCGTCGTCGAGTGGCTCAAGCGGGAAGGGGAGCGGGTTGAGAAGGGAGAGCCACTGTTGACGGTGGAGACGGACAAGGTGACGGTGGAGGTGGAATCGCCGGCCTCCGGCGTGCTGGCGGGGGTGCGGGCCGTGCCAGGGCAGGTCGTGCCGGTCACGGAGGTCATTGCGTATATCTTGCAGCCAGGGGAAGAGTTGAGCGAGTCAGCGAGTCAGCAAATCGGCAGATTGGCAGATCTCCCTCTCTCCCCCTCTCCCCTTCTCCCCCTCTCCTCTGCTCCAGCGACACCGGTCGCCCAGCGGTTGGCTGCTACGGCCGGGGTGGACCTGAGCGCGGTCCAGGGCACGGGACTGGGCGGGAGGATTACCAAGTCAGACGTGATGGCGGCGGCTCCGTCGCCTGGCAAGGTGCGGGCCACGCCTGCGGCGCGCCGTAAGGCGGGCGAGATAGGCGTGGACCTGCAGGCCGTGGTCGGGAGCGGGCCACGGGGCCGGGTGCAGGCGGCCGACGTAACGGCGGTAGCCCTCACCCTCGCCCCCTCTCCCGAAGCCGGGCGAGGGGAGACAGTGGCCCTCACCCCCGCCCCCTCTCCCGAAGCCGGGAGAGGAGAGGCGATGGTGGTGCCGCTGGCGGGGATGCGGCGGACAATTGCGGAACGGATGACGGCCAGTTATCGGGAGGCCCCGCACATCACCTTTACCGTGCGGGTAGACATGAGTGGGTTCGAGGACGTGCGGGCGCAATTCAACGCCAAGGCTGAGGGGGCCGGGGTGCCCCGCGCCTCTGTGACTGCCCTGATCGTCAAGGCGGTGGCCTGGGCGCTCAAGCGCCACCCCTATCTCAACAGCACCTTGCGGGGTGAGGAGATCCACCTGCTGTCGGAGGTCAACGTGGGCGTGGCGGTGGCGCTGGAACAAGGGCTGATCGTGCCGGTGGTGCACGACGCGGACCGCAAGGGTGTGGGGGAGATCGCCGCCGGTGTCCACGACCTGACGGTCCGTGCCCGCGAGGGACAGTTGGGGCCGGCGGACGTGGCCGGCGGGACGTTCACCGTCTCGAACCTGGGGCCGTTCGGCATCGAACAGTTCACCGCCATCATCAACCCGCCCCAGGCGGCCATTCTGGCGGTGGGGGCGACCCAACCGGAACCGGTGGTGGACGAGGAGGGCCAGGTCGTCGTGCGGCCGGTGATGCGCATGACGCTGTCGGCCGACCACCGCATCGTGGACGGGGCAGCCGCTGCCCGCTTCCTGGCCGACCTGCGGGAGGTGCTGGAAGCGCCAGCCCTCATTCTATGGTAGCCGATAAGACAATCTCTCCAGTTTTGCTGCTTGCCCTTTTCCCGACGGCACAGTATAATAACGCCACACATGATGCAAACACGATTCCCCACCGACCTGTTCGACCGTATCCGCTTCTGGGGTAATCCTGTCGCCAATCCCCACACGGATGCACCCATCCCGTTTCTTTCCCAATCCGTCGTAGTATTAAGGAGGCAACCATGCAACCAATCTGGCAATGGGGACTCGACCTCATCCGCACCATTCAACTCATCCATGGCCCAACACTCGACGCCATCTTCAAGGCCATCACCTTCATGGGCGAGGAGGAATTCTTCCTGATCCTCCTGCCGCTGATCTTCTGGTGCGTGGACTTCGCCGTGGGCGTGCGCCTGGCCCTGGCCTTTCTTCTTTCCACTTACGTCAACACCGGCCTCAAAGACCTCGTCGCCCACCCCCGCCCCTTCGACCTGGACCCGTCGGTCCAATTGGCCGGTGCCAGCGGATACGGGCTCCCCAGCGGCCACTCCCAATCGGCCGTTGTCGTCTGGGGCACCATCGCCGCCGGGTTCCGCAAAGCCTGGCTGTGGGGCGTCGCCGTCCTGCTGGTGCTCCTCATCGGCTTCTCCCGCATCTACCTGGGCGTCCACTTCCCCACCGACGTGTTCGGCGGCTGGGCCATCGGCGTCGTCTTCCTGGCGCTCTACCTGGCGCTCGCACCCCGCGTCGCTGCCTGGCTCAAGCGGGCCGGCCTGGCCGCGCAACTGGCGCTGGCCGTCGCCGTGCCCCTGCTCCTGCTGCTGATCTACCCGACCGACGACACCGCCAGCCCCATGGCGGTCATGATGGGCATGGGCGTCGGCATCGTGCTGACCATGCGGTGGACCCCCTTCAGCGCCTGCGGCCCGCTCTGGCAACGCGCCGTGCGCTTCCTGGTCGGTCTGCTGGGGCTGCTCGTCCTATACCTCGGCCTCAAACTGCTCTTCCCCGCCGAGGGCGAGCCACTCTACTTTATCCTGCGCGTCGTCCGCTACGCCCTGGTCGGCCTGTGGGCCGGCCTTGGTGCGCCCTGGCTCTTCCGGCGCTTGCGCCTGGCCTCACCCGCCTAGCGAAATTCCGCTCCCGCCGGCTTGCCAAATCCGGCGGGAGCCCACCATCCTCCCGAACGCTCTCAGCCCCCGTCCCCGGGGGCGCCCCATGCAAGACGCCGCTCGCAAGTCGCCCCCAGGATTGTCCTATCCGCGTTCATCCGTCCCATCCGCGTTTATCCGTGTCCCTCCCCGCCCTTATCCTCGCGGTACAACCCCCTCAGCCGCCAGAACACCCCCGCGATCTGGAGCAGCATCCTGCCCCTGAGCATCCATGCGCCCCACCGGCCGGCGAAATAGTTAGCGCGGATCGCATTCAACCGCCCCTGCCAGAACACGCGGTGAATGCCCGAGAAGTTCCTGCGGAACCGGGCATCCTCAATGTGCGCCTCTCCCCAGGCCAGCGCCTCGTCCAGCGCCGCCTGCGCGTCGTCCAGGTGCTGGCGGGCCTCCGGTGGGACCGGCCTGGACGCTATTGCGTCGTACAGGCGCACCCGGCTCAGGTCGAAACCCAACCACGCCCGCGCGAGGTCGAACTCTGCCCGTTCCGCCTCCCACGCCTGAGGTTCCGCTGCGGGTCGCGCCGCCTCCAGGTGACGCGCTGCCTCTTCCACCAGGTCGGCGATGCCCGCGTTGGCCTGGCTCTTGCGCCGCAACACCTCTGGCGGAGCAAATGCCGGGTCTCCCATGTCGGCGGGCGGATTGTTCATGAGTTCCAACAGCCCCAGCTCGAACTCGATCTTGATCTGCTCCGGGACCACGTCCAGTGCCAGTTGGAAGGCCGCCTTCAGCGCCCGATAGTACGCCGGGAGATCGGCGCTCTCGCTGCCGAACGTCGCCCGGCTAAAGTCCGCCAGCAGCCGGTCCAGGTCCTGGTCGGGGTTCCAGGCCAGCCGCGCAAACAGCCACACGTTCAATTGCGGCGCCGTCCAGGGACGGTCACCCGTCATCAGCGCCTGTACCGTGTGTGCCCCGGCGTCCCGATAAAAGCGCAGGTCTCGCTGCATCACCGTCGCCAGCGGCGGCAGGAGCGATTTGAACAGGATGCCGTCCAGGTAATACTCGAACACGCGCGGCGGCTGTGCCCCGGCCGCACGAAAATGCTCCGCCTGCGCCCGGAACGTCTCAGCGTAGCGGGGCACGTTCACCGCACAAGCCCCGTCGTCGGTCGCGTGGGCATAGCAGCGCTTGCGTGGCGCCCACGAGACGCACACGTTGGGACGCGGCCTGACCTTCGCCGGCACGTCTTCGGTGTCGTGGTAGGCCAGGAACGCCACCTGCGCTGCCGGGTTGACCCCCTCCAGGGCCTCGGCGATGGCGTTGATCGCCAACAGCCCCTGTTCCGCCGGCGTGTACTCCCGGCAACGCTCGCACTCGCACCAGCCGCCGCCCGCGATGTCGTCCGGCCACACGTGAAAGACGTCCACTTCCGGGTGCGCCCGAAAGTGCGCTTCCGCGTTCTTCTGTATTACGGCCAGCCCTTCGGCGCACGTGGGGCAGAAATTGTGGTCGGGCCTGCGCCTGCCGTCGTGGTAGCGGAAAGCGCCTGGCATGCGCTTGAACAGTCTGCGCGGCAGCAGCCCCGCCAGCCCATGTCCGCCGTGCTCGATCGTCATGCCCCGTTGCCGCGCCAGCGCCACGGCCATGCCTTTGTGTTGCTGCCACTGGCGCTCCGGTGCCGCTCCCAGCGCCAATGGGCCCTCGATCACGTGCAAAAAGATCGTGTTGAGCCGGTTGCGCGCCGCCCACACGATCCACTCCTCCACCTCCTGCATGAAGGCATAATGCCCGATGATCAGGCAGCGCCCAGGCAGTGCGGGCGTCTCCACACGGATGTACTCATCCGCGACCGGCTCCTCCGGCAGGTCGAAGCGCACCCCACGCGGGATGCGCTCGCCGCCTGTACCCGGAGCCACCCACCGGCACCCCAACGCCTCCAGCAGGCTGTAGACGGCGTACAGCAGCCCGCGTGGATTGTGGCCCTGCAACTCGATACTACGGATGTCAGGGATGTACTCATCCCCCCCATCCGCGTCAGGCCGGGCCTCCCAACGAAAGCCGTCCTGTTCGCCGTCGCCGTGGGATAGCACGAGCGCCGGCTTCCCCTCACTCCGCTCCATCTCCGCCGGAACCTCGCGGCCCGTGATACCCTGGAGCGTACTCCCCAGTTCCGCCACCGCCAGCCCCGCCACCGGGTCTGCTGAAGTGCACACGATGTGCCACCCCAAAGAAAAATCCACCCGTATCATCTCGATGATTCCCTCCTCAAACTCCCTCAACTTCCCTCAGTCCCCCCGAGACCTCCCTGCCTTCTCCTCCTCTCCCCTGCTCCCCCTCTCCCCCTCTCCCCCGACCTCCACGCACTCCACCGGGCACTCCCTCACGCACTGCAAGCACCGGATACATGCAGGGGAGTCAGGGTTCTCGTATACCCGTATGTCCACCGGGCAGACCTCTTGGCAGCGGTCGCATCGTATGCAGCGCTCCTGCTCCACGCGCAGCCGGAAAGCGCTCACCGGGTTGAACGGCGACCACAGCGCCCCCAGCGGGCACACCCACCGGCAGAAGGGGCGCCGGGTCACGCTCATCCACGCCACAAAGCCCCCCAGCAGCCCGAGTTTGGCCCAATACAACGTGCCGGCCAGCGCCCGGATGTCGGCTGAGAGCAGCGCCACCGGGATGCCCGCCTCCAGTGTGCCGGCCGGGCACACTTTGCAGAACCACGGCTCGCGCGTGAGAAATGGGACAACGCCTACCAGCGCCACCAGCACCACGGTGCGCGTCCAGTTGAACCGGTTAGGCAACCGCCACTTGGGCACTGGTGTCTTGTATACCAGCTCCTGGAACCAGCCGAAAGGGCAGAACCAGCCACAACTGGCCCGCCCGATCAGCGCCCCCACCAGCCCGACCACCCCCAGCACGTACAGCGGGAACTTGTGGCGTCCGGCGAAATGCTGCAGGCTTCCGATGGGGCAGGCGAACGCCGCCGCCGGGCAGGCGTAGCAGTTGAGCGCGGGGCACGGCAGCCCCTTGGTGACCGCCTGGGTGAAGTACGAATTCAGCACCAGCGCCGACACCACCTGCACGGCCGTCCGCCGCCCCGCCAGCCGCCCCCAAAACCCCCTCAGGCCTACCCTAGGCCGATACACGCCAGTCACAGCAATACCGCATTCCGCAACACGATCCTCCACTGGTCAAAGTACAACCCCGCCAGGATCGCTCCCACCGCCAGCACGATCAGCGCCCGGTTGATTAGAAACTGGCGGTTGGAGGTTGGAAGTTGGAAGTTGGAGGTTGGGGTTTGGGGGTCCGTCGTATCTTGATCCCGCTCAGGTGACATTTCGGCACCTCCATTTGCACGTGCTATTTATGGTAGCGCTTCATCAGCGTGCCGGCGGCGGCCCCAACCAGCGCCACGATCCCCAATCCGGCCAACAACAGCCATCCGGATGGATTGAGCGCGATGAGGTTCGCCGGCCATGGTCTGGGCGTAGGAGAGGGTGTAGGCGTAGGAGAGGGTGTAGGCGTGGGAGTGGGAGAAGGGGAGGGGG
>Ga0307377_10000268_pt1 | contig 72155 bp, 99 predicted proteins | sample TR3MG_FD_202535 | JGI IMG/M metagenome (GOLD analysis project Ga0307377, IMG submission 202535) | Soil microbial communities from Risofladan, Vaasa, Finland - TR-3 | ecosystem: Environmental > Terrestrial > Soil > Coastal area > Acid sulfate soil | place: Finland: Risofladan, Vaasa | collected... | reverse complement strand
TAACCAACTTTATATTCCGCATCTAAACCGCAATGAACATAATACGCTGTACCATCATCAGCTCTAGTTCTCATACCCATTGGAACTGTACAAGTTTTTTTCATCTTATCCCTCCTATAAATGTTATTTAACTATATTATAGAATAAAATGAAGATTTTGCTAGATATTCTTTTATTCTGGACTATTATTTAAGAAAAGTTTTCCTAATACAGTATCCCAAACGCCTTCTTTGGGTTCCATTATTTCAATTCGACAATTCTCATTCCTAAATATTAGCTTGCAATCTAAATAGTAGTTATAATTTTTAGATTCATAATCAACCCGCAAACCCTCATTGCGTATCTCAACGACATTATTAGCTAATTCAACTTGTATGCTTGCAGTAACCATAGTTATAATGCCTGATCCATCCACACTCATAGTCAAATAATAATGTTCTTTAGTAGTTTCATCAGAAAGATACATAATCATACCACCTACTGGGGTCTGTTCTTTGTCAGCTCTTTGATAAAATTCATTGGCTACCACATCAAACGTCTGTCGGATATGCGCTACTTTTTGATCCTCAACAGGCCCAGCATACGCAGCCAAACCCGTTAACAATAAAACCATAATACTAAACATGATCGGAAATAAAATCTTTTTCATAATAATTTCTCCTTAATAATTTTTAATCTCCCCTAACATAACATTTACACACGCTAACAGGAAGATTGCAAGCTAAACAAATCGTATCACTTTTGTATTCATCGTAATTAGCATATTCTAAAGTTCGCTCTATAAGAGGCCCCTCTTGTAGAAACCACAACCACAGCGAACCCGGACCGAGATTACCGTTAGCAAAGCACTCTTCCAAAAGAGCTACTACATTATTTTCAGTTATGCTATCCATAATTAACTCCTTAAAACGGAATACTTATTCCTACTCCAAACACAGTTTCTCCCTCGGTTGAAAATCCCACAAATGGGCCAACAAAGGTGTTACTAATAAGTGGAACCACTTTACCTATGTTCCATGAGAATGGTGAGAACCTAAGATAAGTACTGTCTCCAGTACTAGCTATTCCTAACTCAATAAATTTCCAATCCAAATCCCTTTTAGTTCTACCATAACCAGACACACTAACACTGATACCAGGCACAATGGGTAGACCATCCTTACCAGCGACGTCAAAACCACTTATACCAAAGTCAACAGTAAAGTTGATATGGGGAGCCCATAGAAAGAATTCCTTGTTTTCTTTTCTAAGTTGTTTGAACTCCGAACTAGTTATTTTAACAGGAACCTCAATACCTCTACTGGTCTTATCTTTGTTGTTCTCAAAGTATACTTCGGTATAGGTATTAAGCTGACCGTCTTCCTGTTCTGACTGCACTATTTTACTGTGATATTCAAGAGGGTACACACCAGTTTTCCATCTCTTATCTAGCTCTCTGTTTGGAAAATATATTGCCCATCCGATTGGAATTTCTATTACATTTCCTTGCTCATCCTTATCACGATACATTATCTTCTTAAATTCCTGCTCATCATAATCACCAGTTCCAGATTTATATATATGATCAGCTTTAACTCTTAAGTCTCTGATATTTTCATTGAGTTTGGCAACAGTCTCACCTATATTATTTATTTTTTCATTTTTCTCTTTAATATCCGTCAACATTTCGTTCACAGCTATTGAGTTTCGCTTTCTTATCTCATCAATTTCAGCTTTCAGACTATTAACAATCTCTGTATGAGCGCGAACAAGGTTATCGTTATATTGTTTGTATTCCCTAGCTTGCTCAAGCTCTAGTTTATACTTTGCATCTTGGTGTGCAAATTGCATGTTAATCCAAGCGTAGCCCTTTAAGCCGCCCATAACTAAAGCCAATATAATCAACCCAAACATAACAGCTTTTGCTATTTCGTAATAATTTTTAATCCCCATCTTTCGTAACTCCTTTCACAATCCCCCTAATCACTCCAACTATAAACATTAAAACAGTTAACCAACTACTAAGTGTCCCATAAGTATATATACGAAAATTAGACACATCACTATTGCTATATGGTATAGTAAAAGTATATGTTATACCAAAGCTTAGTAAACACCCTATAAGATATATTAAAAACAAGTTCATGGATCCACCATCGTATCAAAAAAACCACTGTCTTGAGATAATACCCACGTCTCAGCAGCCTGTAAAGCATCTTTATTTAACTCACCAAAATAAACATACTTTGGCAACCCCCTATATCTTTTCAAACGTTCTTGAATAATAAGTCTACCCCAACCTTCATTTGATAGCATATAATGAAAAGTTTTCTTATATTTATTACGTAAATAGTGAAAATATCCACCTTGAACCAATACCCACACAATTCGCTCTTTTGATTTTTTACTATCAAAATCGGGATGAACATAAACTACATTCCACCCGTCAAGTATTTTATTGTCAAATTCTTGGCCGTCGAGATAAATTATTTTAACACCAAATTTAGGTACTGTAAAAATAGAACTATTTCCATAATCATGTCTATCATATTGGACATTAAATTGAAACAATAAAGTGTTCACTATTTGCAAAACTTCCCCAGCATTGATCATTTTACACCTCCCTAACTATTACAGCCTCATCAATTTCTGGACTTGAAATCTCTATAATCCTGACTGACTTATCTGTTGCTCCATATCTATGCATATAACCAGGATCTATATACATAGACCATCCTTCAGGGCAATCATAGTATTTTAATTCATTCTCATCACAACATTTACCAAGTGCTAAACTTAATATACCCTCCACAACTATAATGGATTTCTCTTTCTTTTCGTAGACTAAGAGATCTGTTATTTTAAATGGATCTATCTCTATAGTTTTACACATATAACCAGTAGTCCAACTCCAAAGGATATCGCTACCCCATGGTTTTTTATTATATACGGGCGTAATTAATCTATTCATAATCATTAAGTCCATTAGCATGCTTTTGTTGGATTAAATTAGAATACTGGCCCTCACATAACTTCCTGTCAAAATTAGCACGAGCATTACAGGATCTACACACCGTAATTAAATTTTCTGGACAGCAATTTTTCTTATTATAATCAATGTGATGAACTGTTAATTTTTTACTTGTTCTCCAACAATCTGGATTCTGACAGTGATGATCATCCCGATCTAAAATAGATTCTTTAAAATCTCTGTCAAGCCACACATCACAATATGGTTCACAGGAGATGCCGCCTTTCCAATTCGGGTTGCCAGATCCACTGTATTTAACATCTCTACAGGTAGGACATCTTTTTCCAGCACCCCAACTATTCCAACCCATTAAATGTATATGATTTTCTGCGCACCGGTATTTCAGTTTTTGGTAATTATTCCTATAGTGTGTTGATAAAAGATTATAACCATCTTTAGCAAACTCCGATTTAATATAATCTATAGACAATCTACTCATAGATCCGCGAATTTTATTATAGCAAATGGGGCATCTACTTTTGTTTGAATTCCAATTAACCCAATTTACTGAACCCTTATGCCCATAAGGACAAATATATTCAAGTTTTTGAGAACAGTTCTTATACTCTTTGGTTAAAAGCACATAACCTTCTTTCTCAAATTCTAACCTAATAAATTCTATAGTTTTCTTAGATTTGCCTGAACAATAAATGCACCTACGGATTTGTTGCCAGCTGCCCCATGATATAGATCCACTATGCCCATTAAGGCAAATATAATACAGTTTTTGGGAGCTGTTTTTATATCTCTTAGTTAATAATTTATAACCCTCTTTTTCAAATTCCGATCTAATAAATTCTATGACGAGCTTTCTATTTCCGGCACAATATGAGCATCTATAACCTCCCCGCCAATTACCCCATCTTGTACTGTGTTTATGGCCATTGGGACAAATATACTCTAATTTTTGCTTGCTATTTATATATTCTTTAGTTAAAAGTGTATAACCTTCTTTTTTAAACTCTGAATAAATAAATTTTATAGTTAATTTTTTCATTAATTATCACCGTTACCGACCTCCATATAAAATGGTGGATCGTCTACTTTGTCTGAGTACACTACATCTATAACCACTTTGCCCTTCTGTGCTAAAACAGTAACTTTAGTATTAGAGCAGTCAACATTATCTTTCAGCAATTTTTTTGCGAGGGGAGTAGAAACCTCCTTCTCAATAGCTCGTTTAAGAGGACGAGCTCCAAATTTTTCATCTATACCTGTTGTATAAATATGGTTGTATAGTGTTTTGTCAAATGTAACATCAAGTTTAGAATACTCTGTACGATTTACCTTGAGATTTCTTTTGAGTTTTTCAAGTTCAAGTTTAATAATTCTCATGTAATCCTTTTTGGTAAGCATATCAAAATTCACCATACATGAAACTCGATTAAGGAACTCAGGCCTAAATTTCTTTTTAAGAGCTTCTTTAACCGCATTTACTCTTTTTTCCTTAGTCAGTTTAGAAGCATTACCAAAACCAATAGTTTTTGATACGTTTTGAACTTCCTTAACGCCTAAGTTAGAAGTCATAATAACAATGGTGTCTCTAAAGGACACTTTCTGACCCCTACCATCAGTTAATCGTGCTTCATCCATGATTTGAAGCAACAACTGGTGAACTCTTTCACTGGCTTTCTCTACTTCGTCAAACAAAATAACACTAAAAGGATTCTTTTTAACTGCGTTGGTTAAATAACCACCGTTCTCATGTCCTATATACCCGCTCGGTGCACCAATAAGTTTTGAGTACTCATGATCAGCCGAATATTCTGAACAATCAACAATAACAATACCATGCTGACTACCTATAAGCTCTTCAGCTAATACCTTGGCGGCATATGTTTTGCCCACTCCAGTGTATCCGGTAAATATAAACGAACCAATAGGCTGTTCTGGGTCTTTCAAACCAACACTTGCTCTCTGAATAGCATCTACTAAATCATCTATAGGCTTGTCTTGGCCCATAATTTTTTTCTTCATATTGTCATCAAGCTGCAATAATCTAGTCTTATCAACATCTCGAAATAGTTTAATTTTTTTCTTTTTAAGAGCGTCTGATAAAAGCTCTTCCGGATTATTTTGTGCAGCAGACTGAAATGCTTCGAACGGATCCCTACTATCACCATCAAAATCTTCTGGAATGTCTCCGCCTAAAGTGTCTTTATACACATCAAAATCTAAAAACGGATTAGATTTTCTACAAATTTCATACAATTCATGTATCAAAATAGGCGCTGCAACCCTATTAGGAAGCCCTATTTTATCTAACCGCATGAAAAGGTCTTCTATTTCTTCAATACAAATAGTAATTACGTATTGTTCAAAAGAAGTTCGTGCATTAAAACTTCTATTGGCAAGAATAACTAACTCACTACCAGGCTCAAACTGTTTAATATTAACGTATTGGCCTATTCTACGCCAAAATTTTTGAACTAGAATGAACTCCAAGTCTTTTACATTTTTGATGGCGCTCTTATCCAACTTTTTAGTGCCAGATTTATCTAAAGCCGTTTCGCCATCTATATAAATATCCCTCTTCCAAAAATCATTTTCAGTTAGAAATCTTTCATTGTCTTTTTTAGGGCCATCTTTAAGCTTCACAACGTGGTTAGTGTTAATAATTAAATTACTAGGAATAAGTTTAGTATTAATTTCTAATATTTTATCTACAACTTCAGATCTAATCGTATTAAGTTGTTCTTTATCTGTGCCTTTTTGTTGTAAATGTTGTAAAAATTGACTAATATTAGAAACAAATGTAGCTATTAGAAAATCGTGGTATAAACTTTTAGCTATCAACCCCTTTTCACGCGTAAGGTAAGTTAATTTATCATCAAGTTCATCTTCTGGAATTTGAAAAATTAAGAGACTATACTGTACTGTTTCAAGATAAATTTTAATTGCTTTGTAATTATCGCTCATTATATTTCTCCATTATAGTATTAGGAACTTGCATTTAAATTATTACCATATTGTATAAGCTTAACAGCATCCTTATAACTCAACGCTTCTGAAGTATTTGGTAAATTATCAGTTCTTTGTAGTGCAGCGGACGACAACTCAGCAAAGCTCTTTCCATGAACAGACATAATGTTTTCTATCGCAGCTTTCTGAACATCCGTTAAATTTTCAACGGCTACTGATGTTGGAACTGAAGATATAGGTGGATTAAAACCAGTTGGTATATTGGGTTGGGCAACAACCACATTGTCATTTGAAAACACTGTGGGAATATTTAGTGGTGCAGCCGCGTATTTATGCTCTACAGTAGGCGTGTTCACAGGAATACCGAACGGCGCATTAAACGGAGCACTAACTGGCGTAGCCACTGGTACTACCACAGGAGGAATCACTGGGGCTGCCACAGGTAGTATAGGCTGTTCTACTGGTTTGATTTCTGGAACACTAGTAGGAATATTAGGTGGTCCCCAAGAATCCGCATCGCTCTCTTCACTGGGTGATCCTTTTTCTAAATATAAACCGACCCCCCATTTAGCTACAGCGGTCTTAATCGCTTTCGACATAGCAGATTTGTACGAATTACCGATATCTATAATTTGACCTGCTTTTTGACCTTGACTATATTTAGCTATTGGCTGGCTTGCATAACCCTCATGCCAATGCGTTTTAGCATCAGCATCACCAGGGTCTTTAACATAAACCCTTACTCTGATTAGAATTTGGTCATCTATAATTTCCTTCTCTACAACCTCAGTACTCCAATCACCTCTAAAAACCTTGTTCATACGGTCAACAACATCATCGCTTGGAACATAACTAAATGTCTGATTACCTACCCCTTTCCTCGCCTTCAACTCGAAAGGTTTATACAATTCCTCTAAAATCTCTTTTTGCATTTCTTGTTCTCCTTTTCCTCTTAATTCTATATATATTATAGAATAATTTAACCTTTTTGCTAGATAAATCCCTGTATTTTAGCAAAATTTTATTATTTATGGTGTTTTATTTTCTGTTTTTGTTGTCCTATACGAAGTTTATTTGCCTTCTCTTTTTCTGTTTCAATATGTGTAGCCATCGGACAGTCTCTTCCATGATCCCATTTTATAGTAGGAGCAGCGTAAGATTTACAATAACCATTTTCTATTTTTTCACAACCTTCACATTGTTCTACTATAGGAAGACAAGGCCGCTTAAGCCTACACAACTCATCTTTATCTCTTAGATTGCAAAATTTCTTTGGTATATCACATATGTAGCTCATTTTCGGCCTCCTTCTTATAAAATTAAAATAACCGATCCTGCTATTGCAAGTGCGGCTCCTATTAGTTTAATCAACGTTATAGTTTCGCAAAAAAAGAATACACTTGCTAAAAACATTAGCACCGCTATTACAGCTGTACCAACAAAAGATACTTGAAAAAATGATGGTGCTATTGTATAAGACATCATAAAAAGCGGAGCTGCGATTGCTTGGCCTATTACATTTCCAAATAGCCTACTTAAAAAACTCCAGCCCTGTATCCCAGCCCACCTATTAAAAGTATGGACACAGGTGATTACTATAACACCCAAAACCTGTGTAATCCACCACATATAATTCTCCTAAATTCTCCTATTTTGCCTATATTATAGAATAAAACTGATGTTTTGCTAGATATTAATTTGGTGGAGGCGTCGGGAGTCGAACCCGAGTGTCGCCCACTCAGCACTAAAAACGATGTACGATAATTTTTCCCAGATATGTGAGTGGTAGCAGAACCTCTGGGAAGGATCTCCTAGCACCCTCTACGCATTTATACTCAAAGAGCCGCGCACGAGGAATAAGCTACTCTGAGCTGTAATTTCTGTTCCTAGCTATTACAGGAGCCGCGTAAGCTGTATTAAGCTACAGCGTACTTAGGTTTAATGACCACGCCCTTAAGTACCTTATTGGCGTAGTCAAATATAGAAACGTTAATTGTTTTTCATCCTGTGTTATAACGCAGTCACAGCCCTGCGTATCGCGTTCTTAGCCCGACCTGAACGATCGAAGCCGTATCGCCCCCGTTTGCCCGTTACCACGGACATCGGTAAGTCTGATCTAGTGGTGAAGCAATTTTCCATAGCTTTTTCCAAGCAGCAGTTACAACATCCTCCTTTTCTTCTTCTTTTGGTTCTTCCGGGACCTCCTCACCCGGAGGTAAGATCTTCCAGCTTATTTTCTTAACTTTTTCTTTTGAGCCCCACTTGAATTCCCCTTCTTCAGTACCAAGTACCACCGCTCTACCCCACAAATAAGCCATATGCCTCATAGTTTCTTTTGCATATGTTTCTTCAAGATCAACACCGACCCAGTTATGTTTTAATTCTAACCAACCCTTTTCCTCATAATTACCATTAACGATATCAATACTTGGGGTAGTATTCTGAGCGAAGGCATCTAATATTTTTAGACGGATTTCCTCCGCTGTATCTTTAGTTATAATGTAGTCTATGGTTTGCCCAGCGTCCTTAGCAGCAAACACATAAATTTTTATATCTCTTATAAGCTCGGAAGTTAAAAATTCTTGCATAAAAAACCAATCAGAATTTATCTCCATAATTTCTTTGCACTTCTGCCAGCCTACCATATCTTTTGTATCCCAATTTTCTTTAACCTGGGCATTTTTACACTCCGACCAATCACTTCCATGACAACCTCTGTCCCACCTATCTTCTATATCACGCCACATTGAAGAACCAATCAAATATGGATTAAGTCCAAAAGGATTGCTGGCTTTAACTAATGAGTTAGAATAATTAAAATCCGCGTGTTCTGCACTGGTAAGTAAATCCTCTTCAAATAGCTTAGTCATTATCTTTTCATGAACTACTACGGCAAACCCCTCATTCATGAATTTAGTCTTGATGATGGGCCAATAGTATTGTCCTTCCATCCTTAATACTTCTAAAATATCTTGTTGCCAATCTTCTAACAGTGTAGAATTGTCAATAATATATCTTAGTAAATCATCAGTTGGTTCTATTGGTGTTTTTAACCTCAATTTGCGCCACAACTTTTGGTTGAATAGTTCTAAATCTTCATTAATCTCAGCTATAACAGTACCGGTCAAATCTCCAAAAGTACCACCATGAGTGTGAGCTTTTTTCTTCTCTTGTTCAAATATTTTTTTACGTTTTTCTTTTTCAGTTTCATTGGAAGCGAAAGGGCTTGAATGGAATTGTAAAGCATGTCCTGCGTCCACAGTTTTTTCTACTTCATCCACACCAAATCGCTTTTCATATTTATTAAATCTTTCAGAGGCAGCTTTCATTGCTGCTATTATATCGCGCCTCGAATTTTGGAAAAATTTATTATGTGTAAAAAATGCAGCATGGCCATAAACATGAGCCATAACCAAGCACTGCACCGAAAACTTGTTGTTATTCATAAGGTAAGCTCTTGCAGGATCAGCGTTAATAACTACTTCATAAGGTAGTCCCGCAGCAGCATATTCATATCTTGTGCGTTGAATTTCATAGTCGCGGCCTTTTTTCCAGTTTGATATATTAGTTGGGATGTTATACGCCATAACCTCCAACATTTTTTGTGGAGGAACTATATCAAATTCTATTGGATAGGATGTCAATCCTAAATCCTCGTGAAATATCTGTTTTATCCTATCTTCTATTTTAATTAATCTTTTCAAATCATTATTTGTCATTAGACCACCTTTTCAGTACATCTTAATTCATGATATTTACACCCACTTTGTTTATGAACTTCTTTGTGACAATCTTTACAAAAAGTTATACAGTTATCTGTATCTGCCGATTCTATAGGATTATTGGCAACCGGATCTATATGATGGCAGTGCAATTCTACCGCATCTATCATTTTATCACATTTTTGGCAAGTGTAATCGTCCCGCTTCAAAACCATCTGCCTTAATTGTGGCTGAACTTCTCGGGAAGTTGCTGGCTTAAACCCTTTTGGATATTTATACTGCCCAAATATAGGACAAGCCTTCTTACAACCGTTTGAGCAATAAAGCCTATGTTCTCCTAACGCATTGCCTTTAAGAGATTGGATTCTACTATTTAAATTTGGTATAGATGGAGTAAACCATTGCCCGCAGTAAGCGCATTTAACTTCTAATATGTTTTTATCATTAGAATTTCTCCTAACATTCTCTGCATAAGAAATTTGTTCGGCATAAGTTTCGTAAGTAGGTACACCTCTTTGTCTATACCCACCATTCCAAAAATAATGTTTTTTGCCTCTCATACCCAAAGACGTGTTTTCGTATTTACATGACCCACACCCCTGGCCTTGCTGAATAGAGTTCCAAGACGACTCAAAAATGTGACCCCTACTACATCTAAATTTAAGCTTGGTCAGGGCATTTTTATAATTATACGACACACATTCGGACCCTCTTTTTTTTGATTCTTCTTTTACATAGTCAATAGATAACTTTTGTGTCATATATCTTCCTTAAAAAGTATGTGACGTAATACGGGGTAGACCTGGGATTTATCTGTTATAACAGACAACAAAAAGTGTTCTTCTTCATTCTTACAAAACTCTGTGCCCTCTTCTTTTTTACAAACAAATTTCCATTTCTCTTTTATTTTCTTTATTAGTGTATTACCTGAACTCCACAGTAATCCCCAGGCAGGTGTTTGATCAGCGTCAGCGTTGCCAGCGTCTCTGCCAGGATCAACTTCAGTGTAAGCAAACATACTGATTTTTCGTTTCAACAACTCTTCTATATATCTAATAGTCTTATCAGCATCAAAATCGTCACCATCGGACATATAAATCGTGTACACGTTCCACTCGTCTACAGGATATTCTGTATCTATTAGGTAAAGGGCTTTGTCAACAGCAGTCCAACAATAAGTGCCGCCGCTCTCCCCCTTGTGGAAAAAAGTATCTTCATCTACTAATTTAGCATCAGTGGTGTGTGTGACAAACTTAATATCCACATGGTCATATACTTTCTTTAGAAATTCTGTCAGCCAAAACAATAATGATCTGCACAAGTACTTCTTATCAGTAGTCATACTCCCGCTTGTATCCATCATAGCAATAACTACTGCGTTAGAATGTAGTTCATAATCCTCCTCAATTTGCTTATACCTCATGTCCCCGTCTTCTACTACAACATAAGGATCAAGCGACATATCGAGTTCGTTTTTGTTAATTATATCAATAGCATCATTTATGTCGCCTTTAGCTTGAGTCAAAGCTCTCAAGGCATCATCATGATTGCACCCTGTTTCTTCTTCTATCTCTTTAGCGTATAATTCATTGCGCTTAATAGCTTCCAACATGGTGCGCTTTTTATGAACTCTGGGAAATATCCCCTTCTTAGAAATAGTTTCAAATTTCCAACCACTTGGCACCAGTTGACTAGCTCTTGTTTTCTCTTCTATCCAAGGTAATCCAAGGTCTTCGAACATTATTTCTATAAGATAATCTATAGAAACTTCAGTTTCAAGATAATCTTCGCCGGGTTGATCTCCGGCTTTGCCATCTTTGCCCTTACCATCGCCCTTTTTTTGTCTTCTACCTATTATATCTCCAGGCTTACCCTGTCCCTGACCAGCACCTTCACCATCGCCGTCACCATCACCCTCGGCCTTACCTTTTTTGCCTCCATGTACAAATCTGTAGTCTTTTAACCCTTTAACTGGTACTCTTACTTTCTTACCCTTTTTACGAGTTATAATGGACTCTTCAGAAATAACATCCTTAACGTTCTTCCGAATAGCGTCGTCTATCTTTTTGCGATGCCTCTCAGCGTCTTTTTTACCACGCTCGGACAAATCCCAATCTGGATGATTAACTATCGCCATATTATCCTCCGGTATTTACAGCAATCCCTGTACATTATTCTTCTTTCCTTAAAACCTCACCGATAAATGATAACAACATATTAGCACACTCTTTACAATATCCATTTTTTAGTAGGGTTGTCAATGCTTTTTGTCTACGCCTACCAGCCTTAGGATCTGTAATAGTGGTATCAGCTAACGAAAGACTTACTACTGATTTAAGGTCTCCCATAAGTTTCTTTTCAATAGCGTCTTTCAATGGCGGGTAATTCTTATAAGAAAATTTTTTGCCTTTTTCTAGCGCTGATGATTTATGTACAAAAATACCATTACGGAATTCATTCTTAGAATTTTCTGGCACCCCACCAGGAACTAATTCCTCGATAGATCTCATCAACTTCTCGTCAGCATCAGAATATTCCCCTGTAATAGAGTCATATACCTTTTCTTTCTTACAAACAGATGTGACATTTCTCATGTAATTATCGAACAACGTGTTTGCTTGTTCCTCATAGGCATACAAGAAAGCCATATTAACTTCCTTTTTAGCCACCTCTTTATACTCAGCACTAACAGAATCTTTGTCACCGATTAAAAGATTTAGAAACCTCTCCTTGTCTTCTTCAGCAATACCAATATGATGATCAAAGTTATCTCTTAGATATCTAATTATGTCAATAGCATTGACACATTTCTTTTCTTCTTTACTACCAAGGGCTACGTTAAGAGCATTAATTATAAACCTCGGCGAAATACCAGACATACCTTCACCCTTGTCTTTGCCTTCTTGTCTTACTGCCTTTACATCTATATCAGATTGCTTAAAACCTTCAGTAATTTCACCATTATAAAGCTTCATTTTTTCAATTTTACTTGACACCTTGCTCGAATCAACCATCCTAGAAAGCACTGCGAACTCAGCAGCCACTTTCAAAGTGTGTGGAGCTATATGAATATTCCTAAAATCAGATTCATTAATCATTTTTTCGTAGATTTTAATCTCATCACTTACTCTCAAATTCCACGGAACCATGATGGGATACATCCTATCATGCAATGCTTCGTTCTTTTTATCAGACCTAAACGAATCAAACTCAGTCTGGTTTGTGTGGGCTAAAATAAGAGTATCTACATAGATTTGAGGAAAGCCGGGAGATTTAATAACTTGTTCCTGAGCCAAAGAAATTAGTACATACTGTAATTTAATGTCAGTTTTTAAAAGTTCAATCATTTCAATCAAACCACCATTAGCTACCTGCAATTCACCGTCAAATTGAAAAGCCCTGGGGTCTGTATCCCCAAATCGAGCTACTTTCGACATGTTAACTTTTCCAATAAGTTCAGTAACATCCTGGGACTTGGGATCACTTGGTTGAAATGTGCCTATACCTAAACGCTTTTGTTCTGAAAATTTAATAGATTCAACTTCTAATTTGTCCCAACGAGATACGCCCTCTTCAGTAAATTCATCATCTAATCTCTGTTGGCATACTGGACAAAGCGTTCCTTCAATTTTAATACCTAGCTTGTCTTCCCAATATTTCCGATCTAACAAAGGAATAGCATGCAAAGGCTCTTCATGCATCGGGCAATTCTTTAATACAAATTTAGGTACACTATCTTGTTCCAGCCCTCTTTTTAATAGAGCAGCAATAGTGGATTTACCACTACTAACAGGCCCAACCATGATAAGAATTCTTTTTCCTGTTTCTGTACGACGAGCAGCAGCTTTTAAGAACCTCATTATATCATGTAAAGATTCCAAGGTTCCAAAAATATTACCGTCAAAAAATTTATAGGTTACTAAATCATCGTACCCCCTTAACTTAAGCGATTCATCGACTTTATCACATCCATGAGCAATTACCATATTATATATACGCCCAGGTGCAAAAGTAGCAATTCCAGAATTTTCTTGAACCTTGTATAGGTAATCAAGTACAGTACCTTCCCAGTCTTCGACTTTCTTGCACTCCTGCTGTTCACAAATAATGTCTTTGAAATCGTTCATGGTTTTCTCCTTTCCAACTAGTCCAAAGTTTGCAACACTTCTTTTTTTGATTCTCTATAAAAATCTTGTATATCTTTTACCAAAGAAATAGCTTCTACAGAAATATCCGCAACAGGAACGTGATAATAATTTTCAGTAGTTTTCGGCATTCTTTTTACTCCCCTATATACATTGTCAGCTATACTAATAACCTTTATAATATTATAGAATATAAAATCAAATTTGCTAGATAAAACCACGATAAAATGGATAAAAAATGCCCCGACCATCGTAACGATCGGAGCATGTAGTGTTATATCCTACGCCCACATTCTGAGCAATATTTAGCAACGCGCTTTACTCTTTTACCACACTGAATGCAGTATTTATATTCAGTATCACGCATTGTATCCCTCTTTTCTATACCTACAATCTTCAATTTCAATACTACAGCATAATCTTCTACCTCTAAACTAGAATATGTAAATTGTTGATTTGATTTACTTCCTTCTACAGTGGCTCCAGCCGATACAAAAGATCTAGAAGACTTAAGCTTGCCAAGTTCGCAGCCGGCACTATAACATTGCACCGAATCGCCCATATCCCCAGCTGTAGTACCACCACAATCACCACTAAATGTCCATGTAGGCCCATTATTATCTTCCTTATATGGGGGAGTCCAAGCAAAATCGCGCCAATCATAATCAATTTTTATACCATTCTGATGCTTGGCTTTTCTAAACTCAACCTCGATAACACCATTACTTGAAGAGGTGGGGTCATCCACATCAGAATTATCCAATGGAACAAATTTAAATCTTTTTCCTTGCTCTAACGAACGGTCAATGTACCGCTCTAAATCAATGGTACCCCCAGCGGTGACAATAACATCTCCTAACTGACTAACTTTCTTACCATCAATAAGCACTCTCGCCGTGCAAGATATGTCGTTCTTGTTCTTCAAGCGAATTTTATATTCGCTATCAAAGGGAACAGCAACTTCTTTACTCCCTCTATATCCAGTCTCTTTGACTGGGTGTCCATCGTGTATGACAGACAAAACAAACTTATCCTTATACATAATCTTAACCCTCCTAGGTCATTTATTCGCCGTGCCTGCAACCGGCAATAACTCAACAGGTCTTAAGCGTTATTACTATTAAAAACTTTATCTAACATACTAACAAGTAAAGCTTCATCTATACCATCATCATTAATTATTGGTAAATATTCGGATGTATAGTTATCAACATCTATATCTTTAGGCGCTGATTTCAAAAATTTAGTAATCCAAATACAAAACTCGTCTAGCTTACATTCTTTACAAGAACATTCTGAATACCTTTCTCCAAGTATACCAGGCAATTTACACCTATCAATGCCCGACACATACCAAATGCAGTCTTTATAAGACTCTACCTTAATCCTGTCCATCTGTTCTTGATGTAATTCCATCTTGTTTCTCCTTATCCTTGTATATCAAATACTTATCAATTTCTTGTTTTATACTTCTATTTTCTATATATTTGCCACATTGTGTGACACCGGCTGCAATGATAATAGCAAAACCCATTACAATTGCTGCTACTCTAACAGATATGATCATAGACTTTATAGAGGTATTTATAGTTGTTAAATTAGTCGTAATAGTATTGACTTTACCTTCCACGCCCTGTATCTGTGAAAACAGTTCTTCATTTCTTGGCGGCGTATTAATTTTAGTTTTAACACTATCCACCTGACCGCTAAGTTTATCTAATTCTTTAGCTGTGCTTTTAGTGGATTCGTTAATATTGTCAATAAATAGCTGAACAACTTTGAGAACGCTATCACCATTTTCTGCCATTTAGATCACCCCGTTTTTTAGTCGCACTACGTTATCAGATAATAACTTTTCAGCATGATCCCAATGCGATTTCAGCTGCATCTCCGCTTCTTTTTGTTTAGTAATATCGATAAGACTATTTATAAACAGGCGCCTGCCATCTAAAATGGTGCTATTTATAGTTAGTAATGCATATACTTTTGAACCGTCCTTTCGGTGTAAAACTATTTCTTTATTCTCTACATCTTCAATCCCTTCTGCTAAATTAGCAGTCATTATAGGGCACCCGTCACAATCTTCCGCACATAAATATTCTTTACATAGTTTTCCTATAACTTCTTCCCTAGAAACACCTATCATAAAAGATGCAGCGGGATTAATATCTATTATAGTTTTAGTATTAGCGTCCACCACAACAATACCAGCTTGCACCGCTTTAAATAAAATTGCGGCCAACTCATTATTTTCGCATGCCATTTTATATACCCCTAAAAATTATTCGCAATCTTTACAACCAACAAAGTCCAACTCCATACCTTCATTTTCAATAGAAGATTCTACTAATTCTTTCGTAGTTTTAAAAATTTTACTATCAGCCAATTTTTTAAGATCTTCTGGCAGGTTATCAAAAGAATACTCAACAGCCCCTTTAGCCTTAGCAGGTTTACCGGGAGTACATCCTAATGCTTTAGCCTTTCGATTAATACAAGCAGCTATTCTTTTCTTAGTCGCCCCAGAAAATTTTGATCTGTTCAAATAAGCTTTCGCTGTACCAACATGCTTACAATCTGGAACAGGAAAACTTCTATTAGGTCCACAAAATGTAGTAGATTTTAAAGCCTTTCTGTCTTTAGTAGTAAGCTTTTTTGCTACTTCATTTGCATGTTTAACAGCTTTATTTACTTCTGCTATTGCTTCCTTTAACGACATCATCTTACATTTCCCCCTATAATTTGCTTAATATTTTAGGACCAGTCTCCAAGATAGCTATAGAATGTTCAAAATGTGCAGCCATTTTCCCGTCCGCAGTAAAAATAGTCCATCCATTATAGTGAGTTTTTATCCCATAACTACCTTCGACTAGCATGGGTTCAATAGCCAACACCATTCCAGGTCTTAATTTCCAATTTGTTCCTATAGATACATAGTTAGGAACTTGGGGCGGTTCATGTACCTTTAACCCCACACCGTGGCCTACAAATTCACGCACTGTATCAAAATTATGTTGAGCAGCATATAATTGAATTGCCCTAGAAATATCAAACAGCCTATTCCCGGGGACGGCTTGCTCAATACCTTTATACAAACACTCTTCAGTGATTTCCACTAATTTTTTGGTGTTACTAGGAACTTTACCTACTGTCTTAGTAAACGCAGCGTCACTAAAGTAACCATCCTTCTCTACACCAAAATCCACACTTATAATGTCCCCGTCTTTAACTACATAACTACTAGGAAATCCATGCACAATTTCGTCATTTATAGACACACATAACCGATGAGGAAACCCACGATACTTATAAAAAGATGGTTTAACTTTATTCTTTTCACAAAACTGTATAGATAATTCCTCTAATTCAAATGTAGATATGCCTGATTTAATATAATCATAGCATATTTTTAGAAATTCTGTGCCTAATTTATTAACATATTCAATACGGTCTATCTGATGTGGTGTTTTCAAATACATCATAACAAATAAATCTTAGACCTTCTCTTGCTCTTTTTGCTTTTTTGCAGCATCAATGGCAGCTTTTTCATTCTTAGTAAAATCTGGCTTCATAAGATCGTTGTAGTTTAATACCAACTCTACCACTAAACCTACGATGCCACCACCAGCAAACTCATTTTTATGATATGTAACTTTCATTTCACCGGTGTCTGCTAAAAGAATAGCGTTACGCACAGACATCCAATCTATTAACATCTTTTCTTTACCTGTAAATCCTTTGTTTGACATAAAAACCCCCTATTTATTAGCCTTTGCTTCAGCTTTCATTTGATCTACCTTTGCTATCGCTACAGTGCTAAGTGCTTGACCCCACATAGGATCGTCTTCGTTCAACTGGACTTCTTCATAAAAATCTTCTATATCATGCCGAACTATTTTGTAATTACCTTTCTCGTCCAAAAATGCATGCCTTAGTTCATGAGACATTATCCTCTTTTTATCCTTATCATTAGCAAGTTCCCACACCAAATCCGATAAAAAGATAATATAATCAATACCTTCTAAATTATGACCGTCCTTGCTTAAAAACTTTTCTACCACACTGGCACTTTTAATAGATGCAAAAGTCATTCTGTTAGTAAGTTTATCTATTCTAGTCTTACTATCCATTAGAATTTTGATGGTTGCTGCACTAAGTGTGTTCCCAAACCGCTCATGTACTATCTCATCCATCAAATTATAAACTACTGCATCTGCTTCATAATATCTTCCCATACTTTATTCTCCTTTTCCTTTAAAATATTTTATCTTGAAATAACGAATTCAAATTCCCATAAGCAGGGCACGCATTATATTTAAGAACCTCTTCCCACAATACCTCATCTTCTTTACAAAAATACTTTTTAAATTCTACAATAAATTTATTTATCAAATTATTTTCTATCCTATCACAAACAGACTCCGCTTTTAAAGAGGAAATACACCTAATTATTTTTAAATAAAGTTCATTGTCACCGTTAGAAACAAAATACCAAGCTCTTTGACCACACTTTTTATTTTTACCATGCTCTTTACCATAAGCACAAAAATTTACAAGTTTTAATTTTTCATCTGGATGTGATTTTTTAAACTCAGCAAAATCTCTATTCATACTTGCATACTGGCTACTATTGCCCCAGTAAGGGCTAGATTTTACAGGCATATAGATAGTAAAACCGAGACCATCTTTGTAAATAAAATCCGCGTTGCCTCCTGCTTCATTTGGCTTCTTACTAAACTCAACATCCCGTTCGTTTAAAACAAACTCTATTATATCTTCTATTAGGCTGCCAAAAATAGTTTCTAAACTCCTTTGTAAAAAAGTTATGACATTATTTCTAAGAATCGTATCTGTATCAGTAGGAATAGCGGCCATTAAATAAGGATTAATCTTTTTAATACGTTTACTGATATCTATTTCAACCGCCTCAAACCTATCCAAACATCTATTTAAACTTTGGTTAATACACTTTTTCAACCCTAATTCATTTATTTCCATTTTTTGAAATCCTTTCCCATTCGTCAAAAATATCAATTGAAGTGTCTTTATTAGTAATAATTGTTTTTTCCTCAATAAAAAATTTGTGATCAATATTTACACGTTTCTTAGCCTCTTCAACATTTTCGCTTAAATTATCTATACCTATTGAATTCCTATTCAAATATTTTGCAACCGCACACGTAGTGCCAGAACCCACAAAAGGATCTAATACCCAATCGCCTTTCTTACTAAACAATTTTATAAACCATTCCGGTAAAGCAGTGGGAAACACAGCACTGTGCTTCTTATTACCGGTTTCAGTAGGTAAGTGTAATACATTAGTAGGGTACACCAACTCTCTGTCAACCCAATTAGAAACATTTTTGCCAAAGCCACTACCTACCTCTGATTCATCTCGAATTTTGTCTGTTTCACTTAAACACTTAAATCTGGGAACAGACCAACTACCTATAGGTATCATAACTTCTTCCTGATACATGTTAAAATGTTTAATTTTATTGAATTGTAAACACCTCTCCCACGCATCTCTAAACCTATTAGGCCACTTTCCTGGATAACAATTTTTCTTATGCCAAATAAATTCCTCTGTCCATAACCAACCAGCTTTTTTGAGAGCTATTATTAAATTTAACACATAAGTATGCCGTTCCCCATTCACAACTTTTTCTTTTAAATTTAATACGAAAGTACCTTTTGTATCAAGTACCCTAAAAAGCTCTTTTCCATACGGCATAAACCACTCTACATATTTATCTGGATGTACACCACCATATGTTTTACTACGGCTATCGGCATAAGGAGGAGACGTAACTATTAAATTAAATTTTTCGTCTGGATAATCTTTTAAAACACCCAAACAGTCACCTAATAATATTTCAGTTCTAATATTCATATATACGTATTATAGAATAATTCTACCCTTTTGCTAGATAAATTACCTATTTTTCTTCCTAATTTTCGTTTTTGAGTCAAAATTTATAGGTTTTTTACCTACCCATTTGACAAATCTCTTCACATCTCTGTGCGCTTTCAACTTACTTACAGTGTCATAAACACACAACTCTTTGTTCGTGAACAACGCATGAATTTGTTTATGGCACACCGAATGCAAAACGGTGGTAGGCTCATGCGAACCGCCGTTAGATTTTGGTATCAAATGGTGATTACTTTCATACCCTTCCACAATTTCTCTACCACATAATTCACATTTCATAATAAACCCAAATTATATATTAAACAAAGTACTAAACTGCCCCTCACTAAAAGGAAAATATTTAGCCTCTGGCAATAACTTAACTAACTTGGTCGCAGATGCAAGCTCCTGACTGTGAATAATTATAATAGAATCATAGTTAGGATTACCTTTATGACCGACTAAAAATTCTGCAACATCTATACAATTTCCACCATACTTGCCTAACTCACCAGCTAAAAACAAATAATCATAAAAATTCTCAATCATATATCTAACAGCGTCGTTGGAATTTTCAGTAATGTCTAAATTTTGGTGTCCAAATCTCTCTATAAAAAATATAACTCTATCTGTTATATAATCTACCACCAAAATATTTTTATCTCTCATAGCTCCCTCAAGTTTGATATGGTGAGTGGATAGGAGCCCTCACCATACCTATATAGACAACACTCTGCGGAACACAAACGATAACGTGAGCAGCTTTTCACATTAACGTAAATTGTTAGGACGCTATAATACCAATGTGTTCCAGCTGCAATAGAGTGTTGGTGCTATTAAACACCAAGCCTATTTTTTACATGTTGTGTCTGAGTAAATCTTGTATAACGCTCCCCACTTTCAGCCCGCCAGGACTTAAGTGTACGTCCATTAGCGTAACGTCTTTGAAATCTAATAGCTTCAGAACTTCTGCCCAAAAATTTAGCTAGATAGTCATTCATCTTTTTAGTATCAGGAGTAAATAACACAGCAGCAATTTCCACATCTGACCAAGCCTGCCCAGCATTGTCCGCACCATCATACCAAAACAAATTGGCATTACCATACCTGCGTTTCTTCCACTCTCTACGATACTTAGCAGTATTAACCATCCACCATGCAGAAGCATCTCGTTCCAAATTAGAACCTTCTCTACTTCTTACAGCGGCTTCAAAATTCTTAAGAGCCGCTTTGAACTTCCCTTGAGCCATATAGCTCAATCCCTTTTCCAACCTACTTCTTGTCCTGTTCATTCCAAACATAGTAAATCCTCCTAAATTCATTTTTTTATTCCTATCCTTTTATCTTTTTCCCGCAAAACATACAATGATCAAACTTTACACCGAATCTCTCGATGTTAGTTCCTTTATTAGTTTTATCTAACTCCATCCATGACAATATCCAATGGCCTTCTTCTTTTCTAAACACATCGTTATTACCCATCATCCATTTCATTGCTGAGCAACCGCATGGATACTCCATTAAAATAGTATCTCCTGACATTCTCTTTTATTAGCAGTTTTATCTTTATAAGGTTTAGGTTCTTCTACCATATCATCTGTTATATTCGCAAGTCTATTTTCAGCCAACTTAACATACTCCTTCTTTAATTCATATCCAAGATAATTTCTACCAAGTTTTTTAGCCACTGCGGCTACAGTCCCACTCCCCATCCAGTTATCCAACACAACATCGCCTGGAAAGCTATAAAGTTTTACTACTCTGTAAACCAGTTCTTCCGGAAAAGCTGCTTCATGGTACTTATTTTGTTGTACCGACCTGATTTGCCACTGACCATTGACCCACTGTTTCCACTCTTTATGTTTATCTATCCACCGACCATCTACTGGGGACCTGTCCCTACGAGCTTCTTTGCCTTTCCTAAAAACAAATAAATATTCCCATGAAGGCAAAAACCTATACTCCGCATGCTGAACTTTATCATGAAATGATACATGACTACTATTCGCCCATGGCGAATCCTTAAGCCATACAGCTCTTCCATATAAGTATGTGTCAATAGTCCTAAGATAATCTACTAATCTAGGAATTACCATTATTTCTTCTGGAAATCCATCGTTATAGTTAGATCCTACAGCAATGTCACCTACATTTACACATATTTTACCGCCAGGCACCGTAACACGTACCACTTCTTTATATGCATCATATAATAATTGTAGATGATCTCCCAACGATTTTATATAAGATTCATACTTTTTATTTACTGCATATGGTGGCGATCCAACAGTTAAATGAACTGAACTATCATCTATTTTATCCATATTACGGCAATCACCGCAATAAATTCTGTTTAAATTCATAATACTCCTTACAATATTTATGAAGTGAGCAATGTTTCTTAGATGCGTAGGGCTCCACACCAAAACAATCGGATCTTGTTTTAGCCCACTCAGCAAAACATTCAATACATAATCCATAACTGCCTATATCTGGACCATCACCCCACGTTTTACCGCATCTAAAACAGCGGAATGTAGTGGGAATAGCATAATTGCCATTACCCATACTTTCTCACCTGCTTTAACTATATTATAGAATAAAATCAAACTTTTGCTAGATAAAAAATTAATTAAATATTAAGCTGCTGGTACCCATGTAGATCCACCCCATACCCAACGTTGATCGGGAGAAGCACCGCCTGTTGTTTTACCAAAAGAACTGTATCCTTCAGATGGGTAGTTTCTATATTGAACCATTCCACTGGCTTCAACTTCGTCCTTATCCATAACATCATCGGTAACTACATTAATACCGCCCAAACCAGTAACCTGCAGCCAATCATTCAGAATCCTAAAATTAGGATTATTACCATCCCCCCTACCACCGTAAGGATTATAGTTGAACTCTGCCCAGTCAACACCATGTCCGCTAAAACCAGCTCCAATAACTCTTTCTGGATTAATCTTTGGGTCAGGACCACCAAGGGTGGTTCTTGTACGATCGTAGCTCATTCTTGCACCTACAAAGTACATGTTGTAATTGGATATCTTAGAATTAGGTGATCGTGTACCATGGGCCTGGTCACCTGAAAATACCCAATCGCTTCCAAGGTCGTTTGGATTTAATTGATAATTATCAAATTGATCTGTAGCCATTTTTATTTCCCTCCAAAAATTTTATAATAAAAAAAGGTTAGTAGATAAAATCTACTAACCCTTCATCTATATTATAGAATACAATTTGAATTTTGCTAGATAAAAAATAATTAAAACCCAGCCAATATTAAAACCCTGTGCAATTCTTTAAAAATTGCATCCCAGCCAATGATTACATGTTTAGGCCATTTAGATTCTTTAGTCTCTCTAACAGCTGCTCTAATTCTTGTAATTTGATCATGCTCCTGCCATTGACCACTACGATGCATTTGATCTAAATCTCTGCGCCTATCATAAATTTCTCTATAATTTATCATAAATGGGGTAGCGTCCCTGTCAATTTTTATCCAATATTGTGGGATATCATTGCGCCAATAATCTAACTTGCGCAGAAGAGCGGTTATCTCCGTCATATCATCTAAGATAGAATACTTTTTACTTTTGTGCTCTTCAAATTCTAATTCTGATATTAAACATCCTTTAGCACCTGATCTGACGTGCCTTTTATACTTACCTATAAGTGTCGCATCAATTATTCTTTTTTTACCTGTTTTTTCTATTAATTTTTCGTACTCTGCTTTCTGTACTTCTACTTTTGGGTGCCTATCTTTACACCAAGCTACTATTTTATCTAAAACTTCCAGCTCAGTTCTTGGTAATTTCATTTTCTTAGGCATATAACATCTCCTTTTTTTCCTACTCAATTTTTTCTTAACAAGATCAACATTATAACCATTTTCTAATGTCGGCAATGTTTTCCTCCTTAGAATTTTTTTCCACTTCTAAATCGGTGTATGTCTAGTAGTTCTCCTTCCCAAAATCTTAGTTTAACACCAGCTTCTTCAAACATTACTTTGGAACGCTCTGCGTGCTCCTTCCACTGAGCATAGTTATTGTCATCCCATGTTTTATCCACTATGACCTCAGCAATACGACAATTAATTATACCCCAAGCACAGTCATTGCACGGAATTCCGTTTGTATACATCCGACACCCTTTAACAGGAATTCCCACCATAGCCGCATTGTAGATGGAGTTTCTTTCGGCATGAGAAAACCAAAAATACTTTTCCGGCCTCTCTTGTCTCTCAGGCACATCATCTCTAATACGCCTTGGAAAACTATTGTATCCTGTAGATCTAATCTCATTATCAGGCCCAACTATAACTGCTCCTATATGTGTGCTTTTATCTTTACTACGCATAGCAGCCAAGTACATCATTGTCATAAAATAATCATCCCAACTTACCTTTTCCATTAATCGTCTTCCTCCAATTCAAATTCTTTAAAATTATCAATTAAATTTTCTACATACCCTCGTAACTCATACAGATAATCTAAATCTACTACTGCAATCTGCTTCAAAATGTCTTCCAGCAAAACTTTCAGATCTACTATATCGATATCCTCTTTATACTGTTCAATCTCTACTCGGCCCATCACCATGATCGCCATATTCTTTTTCCTCCACAGCCCTTTTTATTTTTAAGAACTCCAATCTGGCATTCAATTCTTTAGCTTGTGCGGCATCTCCACACTTCAATATATACAACACATAAGAATCACCACATAAATCACAAATCACATCAACATCAATAACACAATTGTCAGTTAATAAACTACTAGTGTCATACTCCCCATGAAAATCACACCCATCACAATAGAACTTCACAGTATATTTGTGGTCGTAATCAACTACTATCATTGTACGTTCTCCTCAAATGTTAGGATTTCTGCATCCAACTGTCTCTCAATATGTTCACAAAAATCACCATCAACTTCTGCACTTATAAATTGTCTGCCCAATTTTCTACACACATTTATTTCCGCTCCCGAACCCGCATAAGGAATGATCACAAGATCATCTACTTGGGTCATACCTTTTACAAAAAGAGCCGTAATATCATTTGGAATTACGCACGGGTGATGATCTATTCCCCGCTTTATTTTAGAAACATTTTTAACCTGATTACAATATCGCCAAGAATAGGGCATCCTTCCTCTGGACCCTGATTTTATCAATCTCCTTATCCGTTTATCAGAGGGGTTTTTATATCTCTCCGCTATATTATCTTTATACATATTAGAATCTTTACTTTTACGAGCATGAAGAATACTTCTATGAGCAGTTGTTAATTTAGTTGGCGAAAACCCTGTATTTGTAGCATACACCCACACGTAATTAACGACCTCATAGAACGCTCTGTCAAGATACAAGCAACGCAAATATGAGTTATTCTTATCATAATTAATAAATATAGCGTTACCTGTGTCTTTAAGTATTCTACAAGCTTCTGATGCTAATGATATATATGCACTAATGTAACTATCAAAATCCGTTTTATAAGATTTCTTATTATATTTAATCCCCACATTATAATCAGGATCAGCTATAAACAAATCTGCGCTATCATCATCTATTTGTTTAAGCATGTCAAAAACATCCATATTGTATACTTTATTTAATTCTAACATCAATAACTCCTATCCCTACAGCATTCTGATCTAACACATCATAACTAATTTCGTGCCAATCATAGAATTTACTACGCTTCTGTTTAGGCGGTCTTACTTTCCAATATAATTTGTAATATTGATATTTAACTCTTATCCACAGAAACTTTAACTTAGTCATTTTAATTCTCCTCGCAGTTTTTACACAAGATTGCAAAATTATAATAATTATAATAATATACTTTAAAAAATACATCTTCAGGTAGATCATAATATAAATGTAAACGATTTTCAAATTCCTCAAAGGTTTCTGGCTCAGGCACAAAAGTAAGAAAATGTTCTTCTCCTTTATACCAATAATAATTTTCTAGCATAATAAACCATTCACCCGGCTCTAATTTCACATATTCTATCATTTTTATTCCCTTGTTTACAATTTATACCGTTCTCTTTCTTTAGGATCCGACTTCTCTAAGTATGTTTTCCTTTGTTCTTCATCACTAACATCATAAAGTTCAAAACAAAACTGAAATCTTTTAGCCTTGTCGATAAATTGAAAATCAGTAAATACCGTTTTACGGTTTTTAGACACACCGGCTATAGTATTAATTACAGATTTTATAATATTACCTAATTTTCTTGGGTCTTTTTTAATTTCTTCCCAATAATCTTCTTTAAAATCCGTCGAAAAGTTCTTTTTGTGTCGGCATAATACCTCCAAACACTCTCATCATTCATTGCTATGTCTATCATCATAGTAATCTTTAGCAATGTCATAGCCTTCCCAGTTATCCACTCCAGCACCTTCAAGAGCGTATAACCACTTTCTATCATTTAAAAGACTTTCATATTCTTCTTTTGTTATTTCAATCATCTCTTCCATTAATTTCTCCTTCAAATTCATTATCAAATGGTACAAACACCCCAACATTACTGGCATACATATTATAATATAACCAACCACCAGACACTCTTAGTACTCTTAAAGGCAAACATTCAAATTCAGATCCGCCAGCGGTTATATCTTTAAGTGGTTCCGCTAATAATTCTTCATGCAACTCCATATCATGCACACTTTTAGAAAATTCATGTTTATTACATTCAGCTTTTTGCATAACTCCTCCAAACATTTAAATCAAAATCGGCAGCAGTTTGTCCTGATGCTTGAACATATTTCAAAAATATCCGTTCCAATTCAAAATATTTCTTTTTACTTCCCGGCGTTGAGGTTGGCACTACGTGCCCTTTACTCCGCAAAAATTTTAGTATGTGAGTGTCCAGCCCCGCACATTTTGCATTTCGGCGGGAGTGCATAACAAAGCATCGTGAAGTCTTCCGCCCTATACCAGGAATACTCTCTAACTCTCCCAAACTACAAGTTCGCAAATCTAAATTGGAATTAACTAGTGCCCATAAAGATTTTGCTTTAAGTGTATAACAACCGATACCACACTCTTTCAGTTTATCCGATAATTTTTCGTAGCCATACTGATTTATTTTGGTAAAAGGGGTTACTCCTTTTATATCCGTCAGCAACTTCTCTACTGCCTTTGCAATAGTAGCCGCTGTTTTACCGGCTACACATATCCAGAATATTAGAACCTCTTCTAATTCTGGTTCGGTTAGGTTATAATTCGTTATGTTAGATGGATCTATCATCTTCTTCTTCCCACACAAAACAGTCTGCTTCCCAAGCACCATTAGCGCCTATACAAGCGTCTGCTATTGCCTCATATTCCAAAATCACATACTCATTGTCATAACCAATAGTAAATCCAGTAGCAGGTATAGCGTATATCCTAAATGTATCGCCAGCTTTCACCTTACTAATAGTAGACAACTCCCACTCACCATCTTCTCTTAGTATACGTACCTCTCTATCAGTTTTAAAGCTTGTCTTTCTTTCCCACTCTTCTTTATATATTTGCGGTTCTATTTCCCCATCTTTTCCAATTATTTCCATTATAGTATATAACTCCTATGTGTTTCAATAACAAACTTTTCCACCAATTCTCTATTAGGAGAGTGTGGCAGTTTAGTAGTTTCATACAGACCTTCCACTTCTTTTTCAATTACATCAGCCAATGATAGAACAGCGTTCATTGAATACTTTCCATATCTAATATCCTTCAACAAATCTCCGCATTGAAGTGGAAATTTTAAATCGCCGGTTGATAATAATTCTTGGCCCTCTTTTAGCAATCTAATTAAATTCATAGCAAATTTCACATCATAGCCATATTTAGACACCAACTCTTGACGACTGCCGAACTTAGCCAGTCTATCACCTAATAGTTTCTTAGCCTTCTTAGTAGTGACCGTAATAGGCATGTTCATATCTCCCACAGTCACATGATCTTTCTTTCTAACAAAAATAGGGTGATGTTCTATATCTAATAAGAACTGTTTATCAGTACAGTGGTCAAGATACTCAACCGCTTCTACTAATTTTTCGTAGTTCTCAAGTTTGATTACCATTTTATGTTTTTGAGAAAAAGCATATCCCAAGAACCTATGTTTAATTCTAGTAGATAAGAACTCGTGTCTCAAATTCAATAACTGATAACCAATATCGTTAGCGAATACCACATTGGCAGGGTCAACGAACAAGATTTCTAAAATATTAGGATTATTTTGCAACGCCAAGCTCGCAAAATTCTCCAAGGGGTGGGCTTTAAAGTCAATGGCGTCTTTGGTATTCTTACCCGCAGCATCTTTAGATTTAACTCCAAGATCAACCTCTTCAATTCTCTTTAGTCCCAACAAATATTCAGCATTAGGCACAAAAATTCCTACGAAATCTTCGTCCGACTCGGGCGTGTCGGTGCCGTAGAGATGGCTTCCCACTCTTACTTTAAGGATTAAATTTTTCAGTGCTAATTCTTGTTCTTTCATTATAGTAAAGGCAAATCTCCCGTAATATCATCTATTTTTTCTGAATAATCTGGGCCTATAGCAATACAAGTCACTGTTGGTTCTCCGTGAAATTCTGTTCTTCCAGCATCAGTTATAACTGCATGTGGAACTTGCATAAAATGACATCTGTTAGCTAATGCTGTAATAGCGTCTTCCGATTCAACATACAGAACTACTTTAGTGAATCCATTAACCAACCAATCATACATGGGCGTGCCTAAATCAGTACCAAGAACCCACTCGACCCTAGTTCCATGGCCATAATAATAATGATTAGTAGCCATCCTATCTAATATAACTTTTAGACTGGCATGGCAGGCCTGGGCTGCCATTTTCCCGGCCCTCATATGAAGATCTTTTCGAATCACTATAACCATTTTGACGTCAGCCATGGTACATTTCCTTACATCTTAATTCATGATATTTACATCCATCTTGTTGATGAACTTCTTTATGGCAATTCTTACAAAAAGTTATACAACTATCCATATCAGCCGATTCAATTGGATTTTTAGCAACTGGATCAATGTGGTGGCAATGAATTTGTGCTTCATCAACAGTTTTGCCGCATTTTTGGCAAGTATGATTATCTCTTTCAAAAACTAGTTGCCTTAATTGAGGCTGAACTTCACGAGAAGTTGCTGGCTTAAATCCTTTTGGCCATAAAATTTGCTTATATACAGGGCAAGCCCCTTTACATGCTTCTGAACAATATAATCTATTTTCAGCACCAGTAGAGTTTAAAGCTTTAATTCTACTTCTAACTGAAGAAGCGGTTGGTACAAACCATCTTCCACAATAGGTGCACCGCGCTTCAAGTAATTTACTATTATTTTTTCTTATATCTTCATATTGATACAGCCTATCAGCATATGTATTATATAACGGTTTATCTTCTCTAGATACACCGCCCTTCCAGAACTTACTGTTTTTTCCTGAAATAGCACATCCACAACTTTTAGTACTACCGCCAGTCAATGAAGTACCACGTACAACTGACTCTTCACCACAATCGCACCCACACTTCCACATTGACATTAGCCTATCACTATTAGAATCTCTAGCAATTACTTTAAGTTTTCCGAATCTTTTTCCTAAAAGGTCAGTGTATCTTTCTCCGCTCAAACAGCCACAACTTTTCGTGTGGCCATTCACTAATTTAGATCCTACCAACATGAGTTTGTTACCACACGAACATATACATTTCCATAAATATTGACCACGCTCATTTTTGTAAGCACGCTCTACAATAGTAATTCGACCAAATTTTTTGCCTACAAGATCTATCATACACCTGGCTGAAGACAGTTCGGAATTTAAACAACCACAGCTACGTGTTCTGCCACTAGTAAGTGCACCATATGCTACAATTGATTCATTGCCACAACTACATTTACATTTCCATAAATAATTACCAGAATTATTTTTGTTAGCACGGCTAACTATTGTTAATCTACCAAACCTCTTTCCAACCAATTCGAGTTCCTTAAGCATATTCTCTGACTCCAGAAAATGATTTACGATGATACATTGACGGTTTATATAATTTTATCAATTCCTTATGTTTTCGAGTTCCATAAGTTTTATTCTTATCCCATTCATAAATAGGAAATTTTTTATGGTGTTCTATTACTAAAGCATCTCTATAATGTTTGGCCAAAATAGATGCAGCGCTTATTGAAACCACTAATGTATCCCCCTTAATTATTGATCTTTGATCAACATCAATGTTGTCTATTATAAAATTTCCATCAACTAAAACAAAATCCGACTTTGGCATTTTATAAACACATTGGCGCATCGCAAGTTTTGTAGCATTTAAAATATTAATACTATCTATTATCTTTTCATCTACATAAGAAATTGCATAATCACATTCATCTATAATTTTATTATAGAATAATTCACGTTTTTTGCTAGATAATTTTTTACTATCATTAATACCAGTAAAATTGAATCCATCTGGAATATTTACTGCTGCCGCAACGACGCCTAATGCAAGCCCTCCCCTACCAGCTTCATCAATTCCTATAATACATTGATATCCTTTGTTTTTTAGTTCTAATTCTAAATTATATGTCGGAAAACTACCCATTAAGACACCCTCTTAAAAATAAAAACATACTCACAGTCTACTCTTAACTCTGAATTCTTTCCCATCCTTTGTCTCGGTGTTTCTACTTTAAGACTTTCCAATAATTCAAATTTCATAGATGTTAATATTTTAACATGCCAATCAGACACATATATCTGTTTTCCAGATCTAATATGATCACTAATGTTTAATATAAATAGACCGTCCTTTTTTAATACTCGCTCACACTCTTTCCACACAGCAATATGAAGTTCTTTATATTTATTTCCCCACTGCATTCTGCCAGAATTGTTTGGGTTTAATGATCTACCAAGACAATGTCGGTAAGTGTTTCTTACATAATTCTTGTGGGTTTGATGATCAACAAAATGATCTGCCATTCTATTTCCGTAAGTTGGAGAAGTGCATACTGCATCAAAAACATTATCGCGTAAAGGCATATGTTGTGAATCAGCTACAATGGCTCCACTCATTTCTGCCCACTCGGGCTCAATTTCTAATAAAATAGCATTTGGCACGATTTCTTTAAGTTTGCCCGTGCCTGCAAACGGATCTAACACTAAAATATTATTTTTCAAATATTTAGAAAATATTGGCAACAAACAATCTGTATATTTAGCTGGATGTTTCATCATAGTACTATAATACACCACTGTCTATTGCCCATCTATCGTCTCCTGCGGTGCGGGTTTAGTAAATCTACTCAAATCACCAGTCAGAGGGTGCTTACTATCTGGTACAGCTGTAGTCTGATATTGATTCATTTCTGCCTTAATGGCTTTATCTCTTGCTGCCTTACGATCTTTTCTACTCCACAACCAATCTGGCCTCATAGTAGTTTTAATATTCTGCTTGCTATCTAAAAAATTCAGTATTTTCTCTTCGTTGGGCTTGTAAGACGTACAAGCTCTTTTCTTATTTACCTTTACCGTCATGTTTTTCTTCGCTTTACACTTCTGATCATTCTCAAACTCACAAAATCTACATCGCACCTTTGCCATCTTGATACTCCTTTATAAATTTTTCTATGTTGCCCTGACACTTATGGGTAAAATAACCCAACCATTTCCTATATTCAACAATCTTATCCACTGCTTGAGATACATCGTCTACTCTAATAACTTGTTCATGACGATCGTTTTTATTCCAGGGGTGGTTTACAACATACAAACCATAACTCAATACACCACACCTATCAACAATCATTTCCAATATATCAAATCTATCTTCTACAAAGGCTTTGATATTTAAATCCCATATAATTTCGTGCTTGGCTGTGCTATGCACCATATAAAGCATATCATACATTATATCATATCGATCAAGCCAATCCACAGTCATACTTCTTAGACTTTCAGGACGGCTAGTAACAATAGCTATATCAAAGCCCTCATTTTTTAACTTTTTAGTAGCGTGCTCACTGTAGTTATGGGGATACAAGGACTCAAACAAAGCACCACTATGAATAACTTCTACTATCTGAATTTTTTGCTCTGGTAAAATTCTTGGTAATTCCTCAATATTATATTGATCTACTTCATTTTCCCAGTCAAGAAAGACACCAAGCTCTTCACGCAGATATTTATCAAGAGCATACTCTGTATTACACAAAACTGAATCTAAATCTAATCCAATTACATCTCGCATGATCCTGATGCACAGCTCAATGCTTCTATGTCTGCGCTTTCCTTTACTTTATTTTCGCTCAAATATTTTTCTACTTCTTGTTTAGTAACCTTGTTTAATATCTGGCCCTCTCTACTTTCATCCACATAAATAGTAACGCCCTTAAGATCGTGAATATACTCCAAAGTTAGCTTACTCAACTGTTTTGGTGTAGTTGACACTGGCATATTAATTGTCTTGGAAACTGCTCCGTCCGTGTAACGCTGAACTACTGCTTGTACTTCAAAATGATCGGCCGGTTTAAGATCATCTGTGTCAACATACCAATCAGGAGTCTCCTCACCGCTTTCCAAAAGGTGTTTATAAATAGGATGAATATACATTCTCTCACTAACTCTATCGCTTCTCAAATATGCCTTTCTAAATAAGGGTTCTATCCCAGAATTAACATCCGCAAGTAAACTAATAGTTCCTGTGGGAGCGATTGCTAGAGCAGTAACACACCGTACACCGTGTTCCTTGATAGCCATACGCAACGAGGCTGGTAGTTTTCGTATAAAGGATGCCTTACCATAGGGTATTGGATCAAACTTCGGGAATGACCCTTTTTCTTGCGCTAACTCCACTAAAGTTTCATATACTGCATCTCTTATAAACCGCATTAACTTCTCAATCTCAACTATAGCTTTCTCTGACCCATATCTAAGACCTTTTGCAAATAAATATTCGGCTAGACCCATCACACCGAGGCCAATTCTACGTGAATTATGGGCTTTAATATCTGTTTCTTGAAGCGTATACTTATTTACATCTATAACATCATCTAAAAACCTTACCGCTATTTTAATAACCTCGCCAAGTTTTTTCCAATTAGTATTTACTGTTCCTGTAATAAAATTTGTCAACACCAAAGACCCTAGATCGCACACATCGTAAGGGCTCAAAACTGCCTCGCCACAAGGATTTACGCCTTGTATTGGATCGTAATAATATGAATTATTTTTAATCAAATTATTCCAATTTAATAAGCCGGGCTCAGCAAACTTGACCATATTATCAACTATTTTATCCCAAATTTCTCTTGCTTTTACTTTTCCATAACTTTTATGCGCAAATTTGAATTCCCATTCATCGTCTGATTCTACCGCCTCTAAAAACTCATCAGTAACCGCAACCGAAATATTATAATGTGGCAACTTACCGTGTTCAATTTTAGCATCAATAAACCTCATTATGTCTGGGTGTGTTATATGCATAAGAGCCAGTGCAGCAGCTCTTCTAGACCCACCACTTTCTATTGTTTTAGCAATCGCATCGGACGCCTCTAAAAAACTAACCGGGCCGGAGGATTCGCCCCCCATTGTCTTAATAGGAGCACCTTTAGGACGTAATGAAGATATATTAACTCCTACTCCGCCTCCTTCTCCCCATAGCATTAACGAATCCATATAGAACTGGCCTATCTCTTTTCTAGAGTCACCTATCGGTAAGTGATAACAATTAAATAGTGATCCAGCTTGTCTACCAGCGTTGCGCAAAATTCTTCCTCCCGGCAAAAAATCCACATTAAAAATAATTTCGCTAAACTTACTAGCGTATTCCAATATATGGCTGTTTTCCCTAGAAGCTATCACTCGCCCAACGCGATTTGTACATGCTTCCCAATCTTCGCCCTCCATAAAATAGCGACTTTCAGCTACCTCTATAGCATTATTTGATAGTTTACCATTAGACATTTATTAGTACTCCTCTATATATGTTTGTTAGATTTAATTAGGTAATGCTCTTTATTTGCAACTACTTCTGCCATCTTAATCCTAGCTTTCTTTATAGCATCACTTGGCTTTATATTATAGTTACTACAAACTGAAAATATACACATAAGTAAATCACCTAATTCATCCACCGGGTCTCCCTTACATCTCAAAGACTCTATAAATTCTGAAGCTTCTAAATGTATATAGCAACCGCCATTTGACCAATCTTTTTTCCAACTCATTTCATTTACAGTAAAATCATAAGCCTCTTCTGCAAACTTATCTATATCATCCACATTATGCTCCTGTCGAACCAAATCCACCGCTTCCACGATCGGTTTCGCTTAGTTCTTCTACCTCTTCAAATTCTACATTTATCTTTTTCTTTAACATCATTTGAGCAAATCTTTTGCCTCTTTTTATACTAAAAACACTGTCCTTTTTAATAAACTTAAAGTAAACATATATCTCACCTCTATAATCGCTATCTACAACTCCCGGTGAATTAAACATTATAAACTCGTTTTTAATGGATAACCCACTCCTGGGCACCACTTCTACATAATATCCTTCAGGTATTTCAAAAATCCAACCACTTCTTATAGCTTTAACATCATCAGTATGGAAAGTCACATCCTCCACTGCGTATAAATCAAGAGCGCCAGCACCTTTTGTGCCGTACGTAGGCATTTTAGCATGTTTACTCAATCTTTTAAGTTTTATTTTCATTGTCTAACCTCTCCATAATAAACTCTAACATTTCCATAAAACAAAGTAACTGATACCTGCTCGCAAAAGTTATTGAGCCTACCTCACCAGTTACCGGTCCTTTACACCATCCATCACTATGATCCCACGCATGAACTGTAAGATTTTTAGCATCGTAAGTGAATATACTTTTTTCATCAAATTCTATATTAATCATAATTCTATCCTTTCACCCAATAATTAGCAACATCTGCATCCGCTGTCATCTTTACTTTATGAAAAAATGCTGCGAATCCATCTATAGTTGCTTTTTCTATAACATCCTTTACTTCTTCTGCCTGATCTTCTCTTACCTCAGTAATAGTTTCATCATGAACCGTTAATAGTATCTTTGCATCATATGGTTTAATTCTGTCAACCACATAAACCATGGTCTGCTTAATAGTGTCAGCGTTGGAGCCCTGAATTGGTTGATTTTTACCTTGACGCTCTACTGAACCCTTCAATTTATTGAACTGAGAGTCGCTAGGTTCGGGCAATCTATAATATCTACGACGACCACTAGCTGTCGTACTATACCGGTTCATAACCGCCGACTGAGCCGCTTTATCCAACCAATTCTTAATTCGTGGATACCTTTGAAAGTAAGCATTAATAAGTTTCTGGGCTTCATTTTCAGAAGTTCCCATACGCAATGCCAAACCAACCTTAGTAAGACCATAAATCAATCCAAAGTTCAATGCCTTAACATTACCTCTATAATTTCTTTTATTTGGATGACCTTCAGGTAATTCCTTATCCGCTATAATTTCATCGTATGTAAGTCCAAACAAATCAGAAGCAGTTTTGGTATGCAAATCCAAACCTTGTGCAAACGCTTCCAAGAACACGGGGTCGCCAGAATAATCACCGAGAATTCTTAACTCCGCTTGGGACATATCACAAGTGACTAACTTATACCCTGGTCGAGCTACAAAACATGCCCGATATTTTTGTTCTTTTGGAATATTTTGTAAGTTAGGGTTGGATGAACTCAAACGACCTGTATCAACCATCTGCCTAAGACTGGTATGTAATCTCCCAGTAAGTGGATTTATACGGGCAATCATGGGATCACCATAAGTAGTAATAAACTTCGCATACTTTCTATAATCCAACAGTAATTTAACAATTGGATTCCTTTTATACTTATTTAATTCTTTAACATCGCTGCCATCAACAGGCACACCTAATTTATTTAAACATTTAACCACCTGGGCTGGGCTATCCAAATTCAAAAGGGACACACCGAACAGGGTGTTTTGCTCTTCGGTCCGATTGAAAACATCTGCTAGTTCTATATGTAACCTACCATGCTCTACAACCATTTCATCAAGAATCCCTTGCCACTGTGGGACATCTAAAAGCATACCGTTTAGTTCCATTTCCGCCAACGGTTTAGCAAAATCAAATTCAAGTTGAGCAACCCGCATTAAGCTGTCCTGCTGTAGTTTACCAAGTTGTAGGCTATAGATGTCCTTCAACACAACCACATCGTTTGCGGCGTATCTTAGTTGATACTCTTGATATTTTTGGTCATATTTTTTGAAAGAAGTTGCAATATCTTTAGACATGTTTAGATGCAAATATTTTGCAACTAAATATTGTAGGTTGGATTTGTGGTGTAATCCGAGATACAATAACTGCTCAGCAAGCATCGTATCATATACCCTGCCGAGCTCTATACCAAAATTGGTCTTCAACATTTTATAATCAAAGACCGAGTTTTGTAAAAGCTTTAAATTTTGTTCGCCTTCCAGTAAAGGCTTAAATATAGCAGTATCAACACACCCGTCTCTAACATCAAACACATATGCTTTACCATGGACTCCTACTTGAAGCAGTACCACTCTATCTTTAAAAGGATCCAGGCCCGTGGTTTCAGTGTCCACCTCAATTATTGGATGCCTCTCGATAAATTCTATGTGTCTTAGCGCCTCTTCCGTAGACGTAATATATTTGTAGTCTGGGGTCGGCAAATCAGGCAGACCACCGCTACTAACTATTTTTGACATCTATTATCTCCTATTAATTTCGTAGTATTTGAGTAATTTTAAATAAACTATTTATTAAGATATGATCTGGTCTCGGATTATTAAAATAAGGTACTGACATGAACTCAGCTATATTAGAATACTTATTCGCTTCTTCAAGTGTCTTAGACTTACGTAAACATCCTACAAAAAACCCACAAATAGCCATTCGCATACTTTCTAATGGTATAGGTTTTGTATCATCTATCTTTTTATAGTCTACTAAAGCAGTTTGAAAACTTTTATGCTTCATAATGCCTTTACATAAATCCCATATGTCCTCACGATCAATATCTACTCCCGCGTTTATTACCAAACTTGCAGCATCTTTAGTCCATGATCCTTCTGAACTTACCTGCTGCAAAAAAGACAGCGCGGCTCTTGGTACTCCTTTTGCTTCGGATGATACATACTTTAAAACTTCCGAAGTATAATTAAACCCCTCGAACTGACAGACCTGTTCCAATAAAGTATAAATGTTTTCAGTAGTTAGTCTGTTGAATTGAATAGGCTTGCACCTATTTCTTGTAACCTCTTTTAATTTTTGTGGTTCATTGGTGCAAAGCATTATATAAACATGTGGCGGAGTGTCTTCAAGAAATTTAAGAAGAGCGTCTTCAGAAGCGGACTTACCACCAAGTTTATGAGCCTCATCAAATATTGCTACCTTATAAGGTTCACCGCCCATAGGAGCGGCTGGTAGGTCATTTAATATTCCTCGTGTAGTTCCAACATCACCAGTTCTTCCTGAGTCAACTTCGAGCACCGCTAAAGAATTCAAATTAAGAACTGCTCTACATGAATCACATTTGCAACAAGGTTCTGGTGTAGGGCCCTCTTTACAATTCAATCCTAAGGCAATAATCCTAGCAAATGTAGTTTTACCACAACCCGATGGTCCAACGAACATCGACGAGTGGGGCAAGGTTCCATCTGAAAGCGCATTGCCTATCATTCTTTTCTGGGTATCGTGACCGACTACCTCACTAATTTTACAGGGTCGGTATACCTTGTTAAGATCGCCGACCCCCCGTTTAATTATCATAAAATTCTCCTTAAAACTTGACATCTATATTATAGAATAAAATCACTTTTTTGCTAGACTATTTATACATTTTTTGACGCAAAAAACAAAGAATCCTACTATAAACAGTTAGATTATTCATAAATTTTACCACTTTTAGTCAAAAGATATAGTAATTCCGGCATAATACCTTCTCCGCCCTTGGTGGTAAATTCAGCCCAGCAAATATCCCTTAAATAATGCCCCGCATCGTCCGGGCAAAAGGATTTAGGTATCATTTGGCAACACTTTCTATCACTTATCTTTGATCCAATATAAATGGTTTCATCTGGTGTACAACTATACCTTCTTAAAACTTCTATAAGCTTGTCATATTTCTCTTCTTCATTCTTTCCCCAGAAGAAAGGAATATTTCTTCGCTTGCACATGTTATAGTTAACATTGTTGTCGTCAGATACAAACACGAACTTAAAATTTTTCTTTAATTCATTTATCGCGGAAAAATCTTTGCTCTGATAAACTTTATAAAAAACATGCCCCATCTCATCTTCTGGGTAAGTTCCGTCTGTTATTACCCCATCTATCTCTGATACTATTAATTTTATTTTGTCTAGGTCTTCCATCATATCCTCATTATTATTTTAGTTCCTTTGCTAATCTATCTATAGTAATAGCAGAGGTTCCTGGCTCAGCAACAACTATCCCAGCCGCTATGTTAGCTGCATTAGCAGCTTCTTCCATAGTTGTTTTAGCAGCCAGTGCAGTAGTGAACACACTAATAACTGTATCCCCAGCACCACTTACATCAAAAACCTGCTCGACTATCGAAGGTAAATGAACAATACTGCCGTTAGCTTCAAACAAAGTCATACCGTCTTTACCCTGTGTTATCAAAACTGATTCACATTCTAATTCATCGATAATTTGTTTACCCGCGCGATAAAGAGTCCTGTCATTTACTATTTTGAACCTACAAAATTCACCAGCCTCATGATGATTAGGAGTTATGCAAGTCACTTCCTTATAAAATCTAAAATTTCCTGCTTTCGGATCTACAGTAATTATCATATCTTTAGCCATATTTTTTAATTCATAAATTAATTTACTAGAAATAACGCCCTTACCATAGTCCGAAATTATAATAGCATTAATTTCAGGCAAAGTGATTTCAACAAAAGCTAATATCATTTTAATAATATTTGAGTTTATTGGCTCCGAACTCTCCTCATCTATCCTTACTATTTGTTGGTTGTTCCCTATTACTCTATTTTTAATAGTAGTAGGTCTATTTTTATCTACTATTATCCCACCTATAGATAAACCCATCTTATCAATCATACTAATGACACGCCCAGCATTAATATCAGCCCCCACTACCCCGCAAGCAATGGGAGTGGCTCCTAAACCATATACATTATTCACTACATTAGAAGCCCCACCTAATATGTGGTTCTCATCCTTTTTAAGTATAATAGGGACAGGGGCTTCAGGAGATATTCTAGAAACTTCCCCCCAAATATATTTATCTAGTATTATATCACCTATAACTAATATTTTTTGTCGGCTGAATCGATATAAAATCATACCAATGGCTCCTTTCCATCAAAAAAATCAACCACTCTTTGAGATACATCTATCCATTTCCAATTATTAAGAACATGTATTGATCCTTCTGCCCCAAAACTTTTGATAGTATCCTTGTTCTCATAAACAAACCTCATTTTTTCTCTAAATCCGCTTATAGATGGCTCAGTCCAATAATCTTCAGTCAAAGGGGTATCCCCCCTTGATTTCCAAATATCACCGCTAACTATGTTATAATCTACAAAATACACCCCATTTTTTCCATACATCTTTGGACCACCGCAATTAGTGGCTATGATTGGCGTCCCACATGCTAAAGCTTCTAAACAACAGGCTTCCCATCTACAATCTCTAATAGGGCTCAACATACAATCAGAAGATTTCCATTTCCTAGATATTATATCTTGGCTATCTTTACCAAAATCTTTAACAATTAATGGGCTGTTTGCACTAGAACTTAATACCTTACCTATAAAATTATCTATGACTTTATAATTATTAGCTATTTTAATTATCAAACAAACATTGTCCTTAGAAGAAAATTCTTCTACAAATGCTTTAATAGCGATGTCGGTTCCTCTATACCCACCATAAGGCTTACCAGGAGTTAATGATGCCCCATCACAAGCTATTATAAATTTAAACACCCCCTTCCCTATATTAAATAGACTATAATCAAATGGTTCAACATCAATGTTAAAACGGTTTGGGTCTACCCCACTATCTATGCCTAAACCAACAACAGGGGTAGAAATTTGTTTATTAACTTCTTTTGCACAATCCGGTGTGGGTAACCATAAATGTGTTACTGGACATGAAGATATTAAGCTATTTATCCTAGTTGAAATTGTGTAACTACCATTACTGTGTAAAATACAATTAAATTTAGGGCCTTTTTTCATATATTTTATTGTCAAAAATTTAAAAACATTGTAATCAGATTCAAATTTATTTTTTGTAAAACTTTTTATCAATCTGTGATTTTCGTTATTAGAATCAAAGTTATTTTGGTCATATATATTAGTAACTCTTACATTGTGGCCTAATTTATACAAACCCAACACAGTTTCCCTATCAATATTAGCGTGGCTTTTATTAGCATAAAACCAATCACCGTTCCATGTTATATCCATCTTATATCCTCCACATTGTTATATGGGTGAGCTTCCAATATTTCAGGGTATTTGCCTTCGTATACACTTAACACCTGTCGTTTAGCACTACTCATATCAGGCCAATCTGATCTAAAGCCATAAAACCCATATATCTTTTTGTTGGCCTTATAAGCTTCTTCTAGGTTATTCAAATCAGCTTTTAACCACACATCATTAAACCACTTTAACGCATTAGGTGTACCTTTTTCAGCAGATAATTGATATCTTATTTTCTCTCTCGCTATCCTTTTTACACAATTAAAATGAAATGTAGTGTTTTCAAAAGAGGAATCAAATTTTATTTTATTCTTTTTTTTTAAATAGGGCACACCATTTTGGTAGCATAGAGTTGTGGCAGGAGCCCAATAATTTCCCTCGTACCAACGACAAAGCATATAACATGTTCTATTTTGCCAATACAATTTCATATTGAAAGAAAAAGCTAATTGTTTAGTGATAACCATATCTATATTTTCACTACTAGCTTTTTCACATATATTTTTTATGTTTTTAAGAAATGAATCAAAAAAAAATTCATCATCATGTATATAAAAAAGCCATGTTTCGTCGTCCATTGGAAAATTAGAACACATATGATTTAATGTTGCTGCTTGAGCCTTATCATATCTATTACAATTATTTCTAAAAGGCGCTATATCAAATAATTCATATCTTTTATTATTCCCTATTCTACCATTTAAATATTCCCATGAACCATCGTTAGATCGTTCTGGCATCGCTTTTGAATGTGCCCCTTCTGCTATTAATACTTTATCAACCGCTCCAAATTTTAAAGCTCTATCAAACTGATCAATAGACCACGGCAGCCAGTCCATTTGCTCATATGTCATCATTATTGCATAAATTTTCACACCATTAACACCTCCCGCCTATGTTTTATACTCTCAACATTTATTTCCTTCATAGTTTTTACATCATAGAACTTAGAATACTCCTTTAACACATCTATAATATTTTCCCAAATTTCCGAGTTAAGATGCTTAGAATGAAAAGATATATATAATACTGGTTTAATGCTTTGTATATACTCTTTCATAGTTGGTAAAACCATACCCTCGGCCCCTTCAATATCCATCTTAATAAAATTACAGTCAGTAATAGTATATTTATTAATAAATCCATCAAAAGTAATTAACTCTACTTGCTTTAATTGTACAACCTTACTATATAATAAACTAGTAGCGCTCTGGCCTAAAGTATGTTTTCCACCTGGCGCCGCTATATCAGCTATCCCATTCCTATCAGCTATACAGCCTTCATATAACGTAATCTTATCAACCAATGTGGGGTTAGCTTTTATATTGTTTTTCAAATATTTCAGCGCTATCACATCTGGCTCAGCAGCATATACATGTTTAGCTATTTGGCAGCCGTATAATACTGTAGATCCTATCCAGGCTCCCATATCAATATACGAATGATTATTATCCAAAAACTGTTTAAATACTTTAAATGTCTCCGGCTCCCAAGAACCATTATTGACATAATTCCAATGATTAATGTGATTCTGATTATTGGTATCAGCTACATTAAATTCTACATTGCCTATCTTTACTATGTCCAACTTAAAATCGCCTTCCAGGAGTTCGATTCTTAGAATCAAAATCAATATTTTGAAATGGCTGCTTGTCCAAAAGATAGTTATTACACCCAGCCTCGTATATCTTTTTCACTCGTACAGACTCATTAAGAGTATCATCAAACATCTGTACAGCAAATTCAAGATTAGTAAATCCTGGTATATCTGAGTAGCTCCAGTTTCCAGGAATAAATGTTTCTCTACCCATTACTATAGGTTTTCCAAGCTCAAATTTTTCTTTAGTATGTAAATTCATTCTAATGCCAAATGCTGATAGTCGTTTATAGTTACCTCTACCTTTATTTGTAACCATGCCTATATGTCCCGCTTGGTATTTGTCATAGAACTCTTCCACCGCTCTAAAATCAATCCTACGAATTTGTTCCCAATCATTTTGCAAATACAAAATCACACCACCGTATTTATCAGCCATATTAATTAACCTCTGCAGCGCTCTAGTAATCCCACTTTGCTCAGGATAAAAATCGGATTCATTTATAAATGATAAACTTTCAATATAGTTTCTAGTACCATCAGTAGAGCCATCATCAGACACAACCCACGGCATTTCATTAGCCTCTGGATTCTGCTTTATGACTGATTCTATAGTTCTTTTTGTATATTCTAGTCTATTACAAGTTTGAACGCCTATTACTATATTCATTACGGCCCCCTATAAAAATGTATCGTGGTCTGACTCCTTTATCATCATCTCCAAAAAATCATTGTACATACCGTAGTAGCATTTATTACAGTTAGACCCATTGAAAATATTCGTTTGATCAAACTCTTCCCAATAGCACATTCTATATCTATCAGGCATGTATCTTACATCTGTTGATCCTGAATGTTGTACATCACAACAGGGGTACACATATCCGGCTGCGTCTACCACTGGTTTAAGTAGGGAAACACGGCAATCTTTATGGCCCTTACTAGGAACATCTCTCCAAATAAAAAACGCCTTCTCTGTCAAATTGCTACACTCGTCTATTACCAATTGCATAGATTTATCATTCAATACAAATGAATCCTGAATAAATTTTACATGTTTAATGTTGTCTGTAATAGATGCAATTTCACAAATTTTTTTAGCCAATGGTATATTAACTCCCTTTGGCACAACAAAACTTATTCCCACATCTACTTCATCCAAATTGTTAGCAAAATTCACAATACGATCTACATCATAAGATCCTATGGTTTCTATAACAGAAATCCTTGCCCAGGTCAAAACCTTGTTTGCAAAATCCAAATTAACATTTTCCTTTCCCCACAATAACCCATTAGTTACTATACCACATTCTATTTTCTTTTTTTTTGCGTATTCCAACATATCTTTAATATTTGGATGTAATGTAGGTTCGCCTCCGCCAGAAAATGTAATCGCTTTAGTTCCTAATTTACTAAAATATTTTATTATTTTCTTTATCTCGCTTATACCCAATTCTAATGATTTATCACGGTCAGAATAACAACACCATCCACAACTAGCATTACACCTATTTGTAGGATACAGTCTAATATGTAAAGGTTTTATTTTACCTGAAGGAAATATATTACCAGCTCGTATTAATTTCCAAGGTATGCTATTAAACGATGAATATACACTTTCTTTATTCATTATATCTCCATAATATTCTCTAAAGTTCTGATTAATTTTTGTATTCTCTGCTCCCACGAATGCTTTTCTAATACATCTTTATAAGCACGTTCAATTATTTTATTTCTACCATTATCATCCTTAATATATTGCTCAAACTTTTCTTTAAAACTATTTGGATCATCATCATACATTACACAATTGACCCCGTCTTTAAAAATACCATCATAATAATCTCTAGGACACAACATCATAGTCTTTACAGCGCTCAGTTCGTAAAACCTCAAACCTACAATACCATTTGGAGATAAGGTAGACAAGAACATCTTACAACTATTTAACATTTTTATGTATTCGTCTCCAAAAAATAATTTCCTATTATAATCATCACCCCATAATATATTATATTTTTTACTTATATCAGTATCTATGAAAATAAATTTTTTTGCTCTTTCTCTATGTACAACACTATATTTCGTAAATAAAGCACCTAGAAAACCAAAATCATATTTCTTTTCTATATCAAGCACTGGAAACTTGTCAACAAAAATACCATGTGGTATCTGCACAAAAGGTATACCTATAGATTCTTCCCAAGGTTTATACAGTTTTTCATTTAAAATCGTTGACACTAGATTAAAGCTATTTCTTTTAATATAATTAAGTTTTTTACTTAATGCTTGGTACTCTTTATTTAAAAAAATAATTTTAGGTATACTTATAGAATTTAAACCAACGATATTTAAATTGTATAAAGACATAGCTGTCCCAAAAACAATTATGTCTGGGTTCATCTTAGATTTCTTAATTACAATTTGTATATTATCCTTCACACTATAATAATTGAATCCCGGGCCATACTGAAACACATTATATAATTTTTCAAATGTTTGTATTATATCAGTATGATACAAAGAGGGCTTATCTAACCTAGGAGTAATAAATATCACATTATATCTTTTCATTTTTTATTACCCACCAACAATTATCTGCACCAAAATTCAGTTCATTTTTATCAAAAATTTCATCGACTGCTTTACAAACATTTAATATAAGATGTTCGTCCTTTTTATTATAATCATGCCCAGATATAATACCTCCGGTTTTAATTTTTTTTATCCAAGTTAAAATATCTTCCTTCACATATTTATATAAATGATTAGCATCAATAAACACAAAATCTAAAGATTCATCCTCTACAATTTTACTGGATGAGATTGAAGTTCCCCTTAATAAAACAGACCTGTTGCCGTATCTTTCAAATTTTATCTTTATCTGTTCGTACAAATCATCCCATTCTTTTTGGCTTTTAAAACCGTGTTGTTTAGCACCGGTTTTGTCTACCCTATAATATGGATTAAACATCGTATATGGATCAATGCTAAATAATTTTAAATCTCTTTTCATTTCCAACATATTAATAGAAAATACCCCATCCATCACCCCTATCTCAGCTCCTACAGGATTTTTTATGTTTTTTATTAAATTAAAAACTACATCATACCGTCTCATATGACCTCCTAACAATAATTAGCATTTGTAATAGGCTTTCTCCAAACCTCTCTAAAACTATTGGACTAGTACTAAATAATTTATCACATAATTCTTTCCATTTAGCAAAACTATACTCGTTACAGTGAGAAGCATTACGCTTTTTATTTTCAAATGGCACACTTATAACCAACAGCCCCCCGTCTTTTAATAAATTATACATATGAGACAGTACTAACACATCATTAGGCATATGCTCCAATGACTGACAGCAAAATATAACATCGAAAGACTTATTTTTATATATTTCATTTAATTCCTTAGCATCTCCTATTGTATAATTATATTTAGATGATTTAGCTTTTGCTATTTTAATGCCTTCTTCTGAAAAATCTACAGCCTCTACATTTTTAAATCCATAGTTATCCAAATAAACCTCCAGAGGCCCGGGCCCACAACATACATCTAGTATTTCTATATTACAATCCATTTTATTAAATTCTTCGAGATAGTAAAAATATCTAGAAAACCTATCATCATCTATAGAGTATCCATGGCCTTCTCTATAATTCTTATTTGCATTATAACGCTGTCTATTTTCCCAATAATTTAATTCCATTTCTTATTTCCTCCCAAGAATGCCAACATTTGCTACCAAACTATTACCAGAATCTACAACAAATACTTCTTCATCCGCTACCAAATCCAAGTATTTAAGGCTTTCCACCACATGAGGTGCGCCAGGCCCCACATCGTGAAAAACTATAATCTTTCCAGCATTAAAATAAGCCCACATCATGTCAGAAAAAACCACAGGATATTCATGACAACCATCTACAAAAACACAATCATATGCCTCTTTTTCATTCTTCCACAAAAATACTGAATTATACTCCACCATTTCAACGTTTTTTAGAGGGCTTAATAATTTTACAGCATTATCACGGTCTTTATTTTCAGGCACATCGAGGGTTTTTATTACTGATTCAGGAAATATATTAGCTAATAGTCTAGCACAGTTGCCAGCACAAGTACCTATTTCAAATATAGACTTAATATACATATTTGAAGATGCTATAGCACAAAAAATAAAATGGTGATGTATAATTCTACCATCAATATCCTTCGCTTTATGGTAGTTAGGATCATGATGTTTCATAAACAAATCCATAGAAATTTGTTTAGTTGTTCCTATAGATGCACAAAACTCGTCAAAAGATATTTCTCTCATACCACACACCTCACATCTTCAATATATCTCCATGGATGATCATCTAAAACAGATGGATGTGGTCCTTCATACCTCTCTAATAGAAAACTCCCCTTATTATGAGCTGTTTGAGGCTTATTTTCTACTAATTCTATTTTATCCCAATTCCTATCAAACCATTCTAACATCCCAGGATAAAACCCAGAGGTTTTCATTCTAATTCTCATTCTTTCTTTAGGTTTTAACCAAGTATAATGAAAAATATTTTCATCAGTATTAATAATTTTATTTTTTCCAACTCCATGCGGTTTATGTGTTGGAACAAAACGAAAACCATTTACTTTTTTATATAAAGCATCGTGTGCCCAAATAGAACTTTTTTCATAATGCAATCTCCACTTAAAGCTAAATCCATACAGGTATCCTTGAACTTTTACTATATCAACTTTATTTTCTTTCATAATATCATTCAGCTCTTCAAGAAAAGCATCTCTATAAAATACATCAACATCTAATACAACAAAATAATCACCAATATCACACATATCTAAAGCTAAATTAAAATTAGCACACTGGTTACTTCGATAATTATTTTTTTCTCTAATAGTATTTACATGTGTTATAATAGGATAGTACTCTTTTTTCTTATCTTCAATAATATCTAATGTACCATCATCAGAACGCTCTGGTATATCAGAAAATGAAGTAAATTGGGATCCTTCACAAATTATCACTTCATCACAAATTTTTACTGCTTGATCAACTGCGTAAGATATCCAATTAACTTCATTAAACACCATTATAAAGCCCACTTTTTTCATTTTATATTTCCTTCCATTTTTAACATTATTTCATTATAATAAACACCCATTTAAAATATTAGTAATCCTTTCAGACGCATTACCATCGTCAATATCCAACACTGAATTATCTTTCCAATTCCCATTATAAATTTTATCGATACATTCCATAAGTAAGTCATGATCAAAACCAACAAGCTCACAACAACCACTGTACACAGCGTTTTCACGTTCAGTGTTTTCTCTTAACACCAAACAAGGTATATTCAAGTAATTACATTCAGTTTGTAATCCCCCAGAATCAGTTATAACAAAATCAGCGCCATTGGCATAAGATAAAAAATCAACATAAGGCATTGGCGCCTTAATATCTAAGTTCTTTAACAATCTTTCATACCCATACTTAAATATCATTTTTCCAGTATGTGGGTGGACAGGAAATATAACTCTAGATACAGCATTAATTTCTTGTAGCATCTCCAGCAATGATCTTAATATTTCTTTATCCCTTACGTTTTTCTGTCTATGTATAGTACAAATACAATATTCACCATCGACTTCCTTTAATCTAGGTAATAAAAATTTAACAACAGTATCTATCATAACATCACCTACTAAATAATACTTGCCTTGCACATTTTCATTACATAAATTTTCCATGGCTACAGGCTCAGTAGCAAACATAATATCTGAAATATGATCAACCAATCGCCTATTGACTTCTTCCGGCATAGTCTGATCGAAACTTCTAAGACCAGCCTCAACATGAATCAAAGGTATGCCCCTTTTTTTCGACACAAGCCCACACGCCAGTGTAGAATTTACATCTCCCACAACTATTACAAAATCAGGAGGATCAATCTTACATAAAATATTAAAATTGTCCATTATCTCAGCAGTTTGTTTCGCACCACCTTTAGAGAACAAATCAAAATGATGATATATATCAAGATGATTAAACTCCTCAAAAAAAACTTTACTCATAGCATCATCATAATGCTGACCTGTATGTACTAAACGTATATCAAAAAATTCACTAAGGGGTTTATACAATGCTGCAGCCTTCATAAAATTTGGTCTTGTGCCTACTATTATAAAACCTTTCATTATTTTACCTCTTATTCATATTTTTGTCGTTTATCTATTATTATTAAATAGCACCATTGATTTAACTTAACATCTTTTGGTTTAGTTCTTATCTTACTTATAGAAATAACATAAGGTTTACATATACTTTCAAACTCCTTCACGCTCTTATCATCCCAATGATTATAATGACCAGGGCTGTTAAACGACATTTTATAGGGTACAGTAATTATAAGCCGTATTTCTGTAAGTTTTAACAAATTTTTTAAAGCTGTTTTATAATCCCTCAAATGTTCTAAAACCTGACTACATATAACTATTTCACATTTATTAATAGGAAAACTATTTACATCAAATATATCTGATTTATAAAAATCCATGTCTTCAGGAAAATCTTTACCACTTATTACATCGGTACTATATACCTCATACCCCATATTATTCAAATGCCAATCTATACGCCCAGCTCCGCAACCTACTATCAAAATTTTTTTAGGACAGTCATAAACTGGCATCGCATCTATTATAGAAATATCTCGTATATCTAAGTCTTTAACTAACAATTTTTTTCCATCTCCGTGCAAATTTTTCAGCAGTAAACTCAGCTATTATAGGCTGACAATCCTTAACTATTTTTTTTTGTAATTCTTTATCAGAAATCAAAAGCTCTAATTTTTCTTTCATATCATCTACATCACTCCGCTTATGATATAAAACCTTATCTCCGTATTGTTCCTTAAATACTTCTAAATCACTTAATAAAACTGGCACTCCGCAATATAAAGCCTCAGCCGGTGTCATTCCCCAACCCTCAAATACACTTGGTGAAGCAAGAACAGTTGATTTCTTCATATTTGCTATTACATCTCTTCTCGAAAGAACTCCATTAAACACAACATTCTTGTTATATTTATTAGAACATTCTCTTAACTCTTTGCTATACGGTGAACCTAAACCTGATCCTATAAACACAACCCTATAATCAGTTAAATCCCTCGCAGCCATAATAGTATGCTCAAACTTCTTATTATAAAAATATCTACTTATTTGTATAATCTGTTTTTCCTTTCTCTGGATAGGCACAACATCAATACTATCCATATCAATATAAAAATATATTTGTTCGCTTGAAATACCATATTGATCTTTCAAAACACCTTGCGTCCATTTACTTCCAGTCATAACTAAATCACACTTTTTTAATAATTCCACTCTATGTTTATTTACAGCGTCTCTCGAAGCATTTTTCTTCATCCCATCTTCAGACAACTGCCACTCTCTCCAATTATACGGTATGTCCCATACCCAGCAAATTAACGGCTTATTAAATTGTATTTTTGATGCCATTGCCTGGGGTAAAACAGAAACACTTCCAGCATAAATCATATCCACACTTGCATCACATTTATGATGCAAAAATTCATATCCTGTATATTTACAAAAGAAAAGATCTTTTTCAACTATATTTTGTGGTGGGTAATAGTATGCTATTTTCATATTAGTTTTCCTCCAACATCAAGTCGGCATCTACCATTATTTTAGCTAATTCTTTAAAATTAACTTTAGGCTTCCACCCAAGATTTTTATTAGCCTTTGTATAATCTCCTCTAAGCTGTACAACTTCCGCTGGTCTAAAAAATTTACTATCAACCTTTACATACTTGTTCCAATCCAATTCTAAATAATCAAACACTGCTTTTACAAACTCTTTTATAGAATGCGAGGTGTTTGTAGCTATAACATAGTCATCTGGATCATCTTGCTGCAGCATGGCCCACATCGCTTCTACAAACTCAGGCGCATATCCCCAATCTCTTTTAGCTTTAAGATTTCCAAGAACCAGATTGTCTGCTTTACCAAGTTTTATCTTTGCTGCTGTATTAGTTATCTTCCTTGTTACAAATTCCATGCCTCTCCTTGGCGATTCGTGGTTAAAAAGTATACCACAGCATGCAAATATATTATAACTTTCTCTATAATTCCTCATTAATTCAAACCCCGTCATCTTTGATATTCCATAAGGAGATCTTGGATGAAAAGGCGTATCCTCATTTTGAGGGATTTCTTTCGCTTTACCAAACATTTCGCTTGTAGCTGCAAAGTATACCCTACATTCTGGGGATATTTGTTTTATAGCAGACAGTAAATAAAGAGTGCCATAAATATTAGCGTTGAGGGTAGAAAATGGGTCCTCAAACGATATTGCTACATAACTTTGGGCTGCTAAATGATAACACTCGTCTGGTTTTACTTTCCCTACCATATCAAATATAGACCCATAGTTCTCTAAAGATGCTTCATGAATAGTTATACTATCAAGTAAATGATTAATCCTCCAAAATCTATGTTTTGGGTCCTCTATTGCTACCCTCCTAACCATACCGTGTACCTCATACCCTTTATCAAGTAGAAATTCAGCCAAATAGCTTCCGTCTTGTCCAGTTATTCCAGTAACTAGTGCTCTTTTCATGACACTGCCTCCAATATTTTCCTAGCATAATTTACATGATCATATTGTTTTACTGTTTCATATCCATGCACAGCTATTTTTTCCCTTTTATCTTCGTGTTCAAGGTAGTACTTCACCTTATCTCCCAACTCTATCGGACTAGTGAATGTGTCAAAATCCTTCCCCGGCTCAAATCCATCCTCTTCCATACTATCCCAAGGGGTGGTCAGTAAAAAACCGCCTGCTCCAAGTATTTTATATATCCTGTTCGACACGCCATCACCTTCAGTGAAATTTAGATTTATTTTGGTCTCAGACACTATACAAGCATGGTCCTCATTAAACACGTTGTTAAGAACTTCGAAATTCACTGCACCTCTATACGGCATTCTATATGGATACATTCCACCAACAAATACCACATCTCTTGTCTTGGGTACATCTGCTGGCCGATGTATGTTTGAATCATATCCACCGTGGTGTCTATAAACCTTATCATTATATTTACTAGCTTCATTAAGAGCCGAACTACAGGAGGCAAACACAAAATCACATTTTTTCATTTTCTCTATCAGTTCCGCGTCCATGTTGTGGAAATTATCCATGTACCACAATACAGTTTTACCAATTTTCCCACATTCTTTAACAACATTAACATGCATTTTGTTACATTTACTAAATAAACTAAAATCCGGACTCTCTTTTCTACAAAGAGATATTAAATGATCGTCTCTACCTATACTACCATATCTTTTAGCCATAGCTCTATAATCATACCTAATAACTTTATGGCCTAGTTCTTCGAACCCATCAGCTTGCCACACATTAGTAGATGTAAGTGTAAATACTGCTACATGTAATATTTTCATATTATTCTCCTAAAATAATTAATAGTTTTTTCTAAACCTTCTTCTAAAGATATTCGTGGTGACCATTTCAAAATTTTCTTTGCTTTTTCTATATTAGGACACCGCTGTTTTGGATCGTCTTTTGGTAATGGCTTAAATACCGTTTTTGATTTTGAACCTGTCAGTTTTAAAATTAACTCAGCCAATTCTAAAATAGAAAATTCTTTAGGATTACCTAAATTTATAGGTCCTACAACTTTATAAGATGAATTCATAAAGCTAATTATAGCTTCTATCATATCACTAATATAACAAAAAGATCTAGTCTGACTACCATCACCATAAATAGTAATCTCTTCGCCGCTAAGAGCTTGTATAATAAAATTAGAAATCACTCTGCCATCATTCATAGACATGTTAGGTCCATACGTATTAAATAACCTTCCCACCTTAATCTGTACTTTATACTGACGATAATAATCAAAAAATAGAGTCTCAGCACATCGTTTTCCTTCGTCATAACAGGATCTAATTCCTATAGGGTTTACATTTCCCCGGTATTTTTCTTCTTGGGGATGTATAGTAGGATCTCCATATACTTCACTTGTAGAAGCTTGAAATATTTTAGCTTTGGTTCTTTTAGCTAATCCCAACATATTAATAGCACCGTGCACATTAGTCTTAATAGTTTGAACTGGGTTCTTTTGGTAATGAACTGGAGATGCTGGACAAGCTAAATTATAAATCTCGTCTACTTCTACATACAATGGAAAAGTAATATCATGCCTCATAAATTCGAAATTAGAATGATGCATTAATTTCTTTATATTATCTCTATTTCCAGTATAAAAATTATCTACACATAATACATCGTAACCATCCAATACCAAGGAATAGCAGAGATGCGATCCTATAAAACCAGCTCCACCGGTAATTAATACACGTTTCATTTCTGTTCTCCCTTTTCCTAATTCTTTATTTTTGTTTCTTATGCCATTCCCAAGCAGTTTCAATAATCCTTGATAGATCATTATATTGTTGCTGCCATTTTAAAATATTTTCTGCCTTAGTGTAATCACCTATCAAAATCTCCGGGTCTCCAAGTCTTCTATACCATTCTACTACATTTACCGTTTTTCCTGTAACTATCTTTACCGTCTCGATAACCTCTTTTACTGAAAACCCTTTACCGTTGCCTAAATTAAAAACATCACTATTCCCACCACTAAATAAATATTCCAACGCCAATATATGTGCGGTTGCAAGATCGGTTACATGTATATAGTCCCTAACACAAGTGCCATCTTCTGTGTTATAATCCATCCCAAAAATTTTTATATGATCTCTCTTACCCATCGCTACATCTAGCACAAGTGGAATTAAATGAGTCTCTGGTTCATGCCATTCGCCAATCTCGGTGTCTGGGTCAGCACCAGCCGCATTGAAATATCTAAGCGAAATATATTTTAAATCATAAGCGGTCAAAAAATCAGATAATATGCGTTCAACCATGAGTTTGCTTTGACCATAAGGATTAATCGGTTTTTGAATGTGATTCTCTGTTATTGGAATTTCTTTTGGGTAACCATATGTAGCGCATGAAGAAGAAAATATAAAATATTTTACACCAAACTCCCTCATCACATTAAGAAGATTGATTGTATTTACAACATTATTAAGATAATATTTAGCCGGGTGCTGGACAGATTCGCCAACATAGGCATAAGCTGAAAAATGCATCACAGCCTTGATAGAAAATTTTTTAAAAACCAATCTCATATGTTCTATATCAGCCAGGTCTCCCAGAACAAAATCACCCCATTTTACTAATTCTTTGTGCCCATAAATCAAATTATCATAAACAATAGGCAGATATCCTTTTTTGTTAAGTTCTTTAGCAACATGAGCCCCTATATAACCGGCTCCGCCAGTAACTAACACTTTTATCATAACAACCCTCTAACAGATTCATATATTACTTCTGGATCTATTTCTCTACAATCCCATGTCTTACAATCTTTGTTCCACCTTCTACCAGCTTGGCACGGTCTACATTTTAAATCATCCCTACCTATAATAGTTGAATATTTATGAAATCTTTTATCGTGGTTCTTTTCTATTGAAGTCGCCGTAAAAATTACTACATTAGGTACTTTTAGTGTATTAGCATAATGATAAAGACCTGAATCATTTCCAAGAAACACTTTACAGTTCTTCAGTATTCCACCTGTGCTAAGTAGATCTAGTCCAGTTTTATTATCAGTTCCTTTTATATATTCATGTTTACCACCGACCGAACAAACAGTCAAACCACCATCTTTTAATAGTTCCACTACTTGTGGATAATAAGGGTAGCTTTTAATTTTCCAATTAGCTGATCCTACTGGGTTATATCCATTATGAATAACAATGTCATATTTGACCATTGATGGTGAATAATTACAGTTGCCGTGCCATATAATATCTTCTTCTTTTACACCTAAATCTCGTGCTATATCCATGTAACAATCTATTTCAGATCTCACCATGGTCAAATGAATTATTTTGTTCAATAATTTTAATTCGCTAAGAGGCGGTCTATTGATATAATTATTTACCCACAAAGTTGCTACTTTTCCAATATATTCATCTAGGTTAACATTAATTATTTCTCCACCACAAATCCATTTATCTACATAAGGTATGACCTTGGGTATAGAAAAGCTACCAAATGCGTGCCAGAAGTCTATTTCGAAGCCTAAGACCTCATTTAGAGTACGTATCACAGGTATAGTCTGAATTACATTTCCCACACCTTCTCCACTACAAAAAATTAATTTACTTTTTGGCATATAATGTGCCATCCCATTCTTCTAATTTCGGACTAAATACTCTATAATCATTGTACTGTTTAGTGGTGCTTAACTTATACATTTCGTTAGCATCCTTTATAATTTCTCGCAAATTTTCTACCCTCATTTCAAAATTATCACCAGGGATTTTGCCACCAGGACGGTTTTTTCCGTAAAACCCAGCATGCATTTGCCTATTAACATAAGGCTGAATCATAACTCTATTTTCTTCTATCATAGCAACATTCTGCAATCTTGACAGCATCCCAGCTTGTTCATTGTGCGCACGACTAGAACCATACCAATAACCCTTATCCCAATACTCTTTATACTTATTATTAAGGCTTGTTATAAATTTATCGCGTGTATTATAATTTTCATAATAAACAGAGCTTACACACGGCTCAACATACATTTTAAAAAACTCTTTATTAATCAAAGGGGCTAACGCTGCATAATGATTGCCATTATAAAACTCATTAACCTTACCGTTATCATCTCCATTATAAGGTGAAAGTATACTATATTCATCTTTCGAAAACATGTTTAATAAAATATCCATATATTGAAAATAAGTTTTATGAATTAATACATCATCTTCTATATAAATAATATGATCATCAGCTAATTTAAACACTTCTTTCATACCTTCTAGTATGTTTTTAGATAAACCATATTTTTCACCCCTTACTATATGTTTAGCCTTAAAAGGGTAGTTCTCCACTAACTCTAATGTTTTTGGCAGCGACCCATACTCCACTATAAACACAGTAACATATTCACCAGGCAACATAAAATATTCCCTTGCAGCCTTCTCATATTCTAATGATAATTGTAACATCTCCGGTCTATTAAATACCGGGCGCAATATCACATTCATAATCCCCTCCTATAAAGACTTAATAACATTTATTATCCTCTCACCCATTTTATCCCACGTAAAATTATCAGCAATGCATTGCTGCAGCATTCTACCCTTATTAACAGCTTCTTCTTGATTTTTAAAAATGTGCCGCATCAAACTACTAGCTTGTGCAATATCAGGTTCGGCCCACAACTGATCACCACGATAAAAAGGAGAATTGCTTGATGCTATACCATTAAGTATATAACTACCACCACCTTCTATAGACTCATCATCATCTATATCTACAGAAATACTACAAACTAAATCATCATAATTTTCCAGCAATTCCTTTTTGGTGACTAAAACACCGAAACCATTTTCCACATACTTTTTATGATTACTATGCACCCTATTAGCCTCAATACCAAACAAACTATCAAATATAGAATTTGAAATAGAAAAAACATAATTTATTCTACCATCATCTCTCTCAGATCTGTTGAGTGAGGGCACTATACCTAAAGACAACAAAACATCTCTTAAATCCATAGCTAAATCAAAAGAGGCTGTGCTGGCCACACACTCCGGGCTTATCCTTTTTTTACCAGTCTTTTTATTTTTATACCCATCTTTTCTTATATGACCATCCCCATCCCAATAACCCTGTAATAATTTATAATTAAGTTCGTTAAATTTAATTTCATCGGATATATATTTCTCATGGCTACCAGAACCAAAATGATAACTAAAAAAATTTACTAATTCATCCCCATAAAAACTAACCTCATAACCATTTCTATCTTCCAAATCACGATCATAAATATGTCTTACCGAATCTCCAAATATATTCACCATACAATCTTTACACTTTTTACCTAAAGTATATTTTTCATTTATATTAAAAGAAAAACTAACATAACTGTTACCTCTATTTATATAACCCTCTGCTAAATATAACCCTGATAAATAAAAAAGCTGCTCAAATTTTTCATAGGAACTGTTAGATGGACTATAAGTAGGTGAATTACTATGTAACACAGGCTTTGGTACATACAAGTAATCCCCAACATTTATATCGGACACCTTTTTTCTTATAGGTTTATCCTTTTCATTCAACACATAAAGTTTATGATCATTAGTAACATCTGTACTGTCAGGCATAGAAAAATATTTCAAAGAACAGACTTCCTCCCCATCTACCAGTGATCTGAATTTAATTTTATTAATTTTCTTAACATTAAGATTTTTATTCCTAACCAACACGCCTTCTTTCAAATTCTTAGCTTTAATATAACCAGCGTCTGTTTTTACTAAAGAATTCAAAGAAATACACCACGGCATGCCAAAGACTGGTGTCAAACTATAATCTACCAGATAACTATGTTCTGGTTTAGCATATTCCAAAGCACCGCCCCAACCAGTAACCATAATAGGATTACCACAAGCACCAGCCTCGAAAGGCACAAGTCCAAATCCTTCGCCTCTATCTAAACTAACTAAACAATCACAGGCTTTATGTAATCCTAAAATTTGATCTCTACTAAGCACATCCCCTATTAAATATAAGGGTGGATAATTCTCCATCGGCATCATATTTTTAACTCTTTTAATAGTTTCTCTGACTATATTTTTTTCGGCCTCAGAAAAACCTTGTCTATAGGTCTTTAAAATTAAAGCCACATCCTCATGATTTTGAAATGCGTGCCAATAAGATTTAATTATCCCCATAGGATGTTTTCTCTCGAAAAATTGAAAAATCCCATAAAATTTATAGGCATCTGGATTTACACCATCGATACTATATGGCTCAACCCCTTTATACTCATCCATGTCTATCCCATGTGGTACACTAAATATCGGAATATCCACACCAGAATTTTTGTAAACTTCTACTCCCCAATCTGACGCTGTCATAACTGCGTCTACTGTACTATTAAGCCATTTAACCCATTCAGGGTGTATCTTACTGGTTTCCCAAACTGAATACCCAATATTAGTCTTACCAGATTCTTTCATTTGTTCATAATGCTCAACTGTCAAATGAATTATAACTATATTATAATCAATATCTTTATTTACTAATGACCGCAATACTCTACCAGACTCACCAAAATCATTTTTTTCGGCCCCTTCAAAAGAAACTGCTTTTATAGTGAGTGGAATTCCTAGTCTATGAAGTGATAATGCGTAACCTCTAGCCGCTTGAGCATAACCGGACATATCAAACATCGGTCCAATGTATCTTATACCTTTTATTTCCATTAGAACTCCTCCGTTTTAATGGTTTTCCCTAAATTATCTACAACATTATCAATAGATTCACTAAGTTTTTCTTGCTCTTTCTGCATATACATATAAGCCTTATCAAACAACTTAACCCACATGGGAGCTATACTTTTTTGCCAATCCATTTTATTGTTAACCCACTTATATGCATTTTCGGCGCGGCGTTTTGCTTCTTCTGGGTTATTATAAATTTCTACAAGAGTTTTTGTAAGGCTATCAACATCAACCAGTGGTCTGGGAACCTCATTATCGAATTGAATTACAGTCCAATGACTTGGATCTGACCCACTATCACACAACCAACCGGTTTCTTCAGTAATAAACTCAGGTAACATAGTGTTAGCTGGCATGATTATAGGAGTCTTAGCCCCCATCGCTTCCATCCATGCCAAACCAAACCCCTCACCTAAAGTGGTGCTTATAACAACATCACTACAATTATAAAGCATGTTCAAAATATGCCGTGGATATCCCTGATTCGGGCCAAAATTCTTAGGAAAAATAACATCCTTACTAATATCCATTTCAAAGCTTTTACAGACCTCTGCTAAATCCCAGCCCTGATCTTTCATAGCCATATGTAGATAAAGAACCGAATTAGGAACTATTTTTCTAAATTCCTTAAAAGCCATAATAGTTCTTGGAATATCTTTACGTTGCTGATTCCTATTAACGTTAGTAATAATGAAATGATCAGCAAACGGGCCAAAATATTGCTTTTTAAACTTATCAATTTCTTCTTTAGGTAAAGGATAATACTCAGCGGTGTTAACACCGTGAGGAATAACCTCCATATCAGGTCTATCAATGCGCTTAAGAGTTTCTCTTTTACCAAATTCAGAATAAGCTACTAAATAATCAGCGGGATTTACATTCTCAGCCCAAGGCTGTTTGATTATAGAATCCACTGGGTAATAAAGAATAGATTTAAAAGGTTTAGCCCTATGCTTTCTTAAATGATCTATAAGTTTTGGTACAAATTCCAATATGAAACTATCCTGTAATAAAAACAAAATATCAAAATCCATTTGGGGAATCATATTCAAAACTTTCTGCCTTCCGTACGGATCCTTTTCTTGATTAGTACCGGTTGGCCAAATCCTGTACGGAAATTGGTGGGGATCACCCCAAAAATTGATCCCGAGAATATCTATATCATACCTGCCTGTGTTGTAAAGCCCTTCGAAAATATTCCTGCTCACAGTTCCAAATCCAGTCGCACAAGTCGGAGCGTCCGCGTAGCCTAGCACTTTTATTTTTCCTTGTTGTGGTATTATTAATTTCTTCGTAGTACTTTTCTTTTGTGGTTTCTTCCTTGTCTTACTTTTTGGCATAACCCTTCCTCCTCATTATTTCTGTATAATAACTAGTATACCACTCTCTATCTTTGTTTGATCTTCCGTTACAAGATCTGCACAGCGTAATTAAATTTTCCGGACCACAGTGCTTCTTATTATAATCAATGTGGTGAACTGTTAATTTTTTATCAGTTTCCCAGCAATCTGGGTTTTGGCATTGGTAGTTATCTCTTTCCAAAATTGATTTCTTGTACTCTTTGTCGGCCCAAGCATCACAATAAGGCTCACACGTAATACCACCTTTCCACTGATGATTGCCTTCCCCTACCATATTAATAGCTCGACACATAGGGCATCTATACCCTGTTTTCCAGTCAGACCAAGTTATACCATGTTCATGTCCATTAGAACAAATATATTTTAATTTCTGCTTATTGTTTATGTATTCAGTGGTTAATGATAGTTGATAACCTTCTTTAGCAAATTCAGATTGAATAAATTCTATTGTATGTTTTACATTACTAGCACATATACCACATCTATTACCATGATTCCAACTACCCCACGTTATAAAATGCTTGTGACCTTCAGGACAAATATATTTCAATTGCTGATATGCATTTATATATTTTTTAGTTAAAAGTATATACCCTTCCTTTTTAAAACTTTGCCTAATAAATTCTATATCTAATCGCATACTATCGTGATTACAAAATTTACACCTACCTCCCCTATTAAAAACCTCCCAGCGCATATAGAGCTCATGCCCAACATGGCAAAGTAATTTCATACTAGTATGAACATCGACATAGTCCTTACTAAATAGTTTATACCCTTCTTTTTCAAATTCACTTTTTATAAATTCGTAACTATGTTTTTTCATTTCAAGTTTTTGTGAGCTAAGAACGGCGAGGTATAATTCTTCGTCGCCGTTTCCATAATTTTAATTTTCGCGGCTGGGTTTCTAAGTAAAAATTCATCTGCTTTTCCCTTAGACACTTTTATTACACCAAGAAATTCATCCAAAGGCATTGCTTCAAAAACAGTTTTTGGCTCATATTCTGTAGATGCGTTCTGTCTAACGTACAATACTTTACCCTGTCCTATAACATCTTCTTCATCCGACTGTATTTTATCTAAAATATAAGATTTAAGTTGCTTTTCTCTATTATCAATTATTCTTTTTCTACTTTTAATATCAAGGTAATCTTTTACTAATTCTTCGGTATCGTATTCCTCTGGTTTTCTTTTAATAAATGATTTACCCACCAGAGCTTCTTGATACGCTGTACAATTGTCAGTAAAATCACACCAATTACACATATCATTCAAAGTTGGCACACACTTTTCTTTTTTAAGTTTCAGCATCTCGGCATAAATAGCAAGCATATATTCCATAAATCCTTTACGCTCGTCAGGTGTGCGGTAAGTGTATACTGGCGAACCTCTCAAATAATCCAAAGACAAAACGATACGTTTGTAATCTGGATATTTAATACTTGCAACTACATCATATACTGAAAGCTGTATGTCTGCTTTCAATTCTGAAGTGGTTTCAAAATATTTAGAGGTTTTATAATCAGTAACTAAAACAGTGTCTTCATTTAGTTCTTCGACTTTATCCATAGCACCCATCAGCATAACACCTTCATTTGTTGTTACCTTAAACCTATCTTCAACAGTTAATATGGTACCATTGGCAAAGTTATTAACCCTACTCATTACCATCGCTAACCCTTCATGATAAATGTTGATGTCAGCTATACCCTCTCTTGCAGCGGTTTTATTATATACCTCTTTTATCCTTAATATACTCTTTCCCGTGAACTTTTCATGTAATTTCCATATATCACCAGCTAAAGCTAAGGACTCGTGCACAGCTATACCCAGCTTAAACGATACATTGGGCTTACGTGGTAGGTGTAATACGTAATTGCACCAATATTTCCAACGGCAGGTTAGATACATTTGCATTCTAGTTGCTGACATAATTATAGTTTTTTTATTCGGCATTTTCTTCTCCATTCTCTGACAACACGCCATACCAATATAACCCCTGTAATGCGGAATCTGTTATATCATTACCAGTCTCAAACGTGTAATTCTTCAGCTTTACTTTATATTTATTTTTAACGTAATCGAATACGTCTTCTTTAGTCTTCAATTTATAGTGACTTCTAACTGTTTGAGGGCTTATAAATAACGGCTCCTCATCTAATACTTCAAAACATTCTATATTTACCACAGTAACGAATTGCATTAATGTTTTTAATGTTTTAACATTTTTTAGATAAGTATCTTCAACTATTATATAGTCGGGACAAAAAATTTTCAATAATGCGTTTACTTCATTCTTAAAATAATATAACTTTTCCTGTAAGCGAAAACTTTTAGAAGGTTCTATAGTCCCGAACTCCTGGAGCTTTCCGTTAAATATAAAAGACCACCCCGTACATACGGATGATACGTCAAATGATAATATTTTATTCATTTTTTCTACACTCCGGACAAATTGCATAATCATCGTTTACATGATCATTACAACATATAGATTTACATTCATAACATCTAAATAAATCTTTTAACAATCTTTCTCGACCACAAAATTTGCATTGCAACTTAATATCTTTCTTACTCATTAGTTAGTATCCCCCATTTAAAACCACAGTCTAAGCACTCATATTCAGATGTCTCTGGATTATAAGCAGTCATAGTTTCACCACACTTAACACAGGGATGAATCAAATCTAACATAGATCCTACATTTAAATCAGGCGCCCATGTAATTTCAGGATCACCACATTCAGACAATAACCCGTCAAGATCTTCTATAACTTCACCCAACCCCTCAGTAGTCATCTTCATTTCATCTAAAAACTCATCATTATTCATACGACAAGCCCATTGACAGTTTGGGCACAAACAGTAAGATATATTCATCGTTGCACCACAATCAGTACATTCTATTGAATCTGTGTGGAGTACTAAAAGTTCTACTTCTTCACATTTTGGGCAATTCATTTTAATTCTCCTTTATCATCTCTATAAGATTTCCTATTATCTCTACCACGTCTTTCTTAATAATCAAAGCTATGGGTGTAAAAGCCTGAGTATCTTTTATGTCTGGATACTGCGCTGTAGCAAACAGAACCCTTGAGAGAGTAGGCAAATATATTATCTGAGCTTTATCTTTTCTTGAGTATTGCATCAAATCAAACGCACCGTCTTCTTCTGTATACATTTTATCGTCTAAATCAACATACCTACCTTTTCGTGGTATTGTAACACTAAACTCCTCATCGTATACCCTGAATTTGTAATTCCTAGCTGGTAGCATCATCGGTGTTGGTGTACCAACTACGTCTTGAAATTTCGGCTCTTGTTCTTTTTTCTTAGCCATTATGTCCTCCTAAAAATATTATCAAATTCTTTAAATTCTTCTATATTTAGATCTCCTGGATCTTGGTTTTCATATGGAAAAAATATAGGTATGACTTTTATCTTACCATTCATATCTTCCAAGGCTTTTGAGGTTCCTTTTACCCCGGCGGCATCGCCGTCGAGAAAAAGTATCACTTCAAACGCGTGGCTATATAATAAACTCTGTTGCCCTGGGGTTAAAGTACTTCCTATACACGCCACTACATTCTTGTACCCGGCCATGTACAACTTCCAAACAGATTTAAAACCCTCAACTACTATTAAAGTTCGAGACTTACCCATGTAATCTTTTGCTCTCTGTAAATTATAGAGAACCCTGTTCTTATCAAAACCCTTCGTCAACAGATATTTAAAAGCTTCATCAGCTTTGCCTGTTATGTCCCTACAACTATAGGCTTTAAGTTCCCCGTGTTCGTCTCTTATAGGTATGACGTCTCTTTGAAAACCATACTTATCGATATACCCACCACCTATTTCAAACTCATCCAATATTTCGGTTGAAAAGCCGCCATTATTTTCTTTTCCAAAATAATTGGAACGAAACTTTTTAAAGCTTTTTAAATACTCTTCACTCACCAATGCTAACGGTACTTGCCTGTTATCCATTGACTGTTGTATAAATTCCCGTCTATCCTTAGCACGCTTAAATTCTACATAAGCAATATCATCATACACATTCACACCTGTTAGGTTCTCTAAATACTTAAGCGCTGCGGGAAACGACAGATTAAGCACTTCTTTGACTAAACTTATAACATCATAACCTATAGTATCTTGACAAGATTGGGAAAAACAAACCCAATTTTTAGTTTGCTTATTCATACGAAATGAACTTCTGTTAGAGCCACCATGTAGTTTACACACAGCCCTGACTTCGGTTGAGGTAGTTCTAGAGATATCAAAACCCAACAATCTTAATAACTGTTCAGCATCAATAGCTTCCTTCAATCTACTTATATGAGCACGTTGTTCTTCTTTTTTAGAAGTGCTCCCTGGGCTCGTTTGACTCTGCTGAGTCTGTTCCATACTCTATTTCCTCTTTCTCTTTATATTCTTTGCTATCGTAATCTATCAACTGAACTTGTGCTTCACTTATCTGTAAAGTTCTTTTTGTAAACTCGTACCCTATGCCTTCTTCTGGGGTTGTTCCGCCCCGGCGACTATCTGTAATCATCAATTTATGTCCGCCGGCTTGTGTACCACCACGCTCTATTTCTTCTATTTCTTTAGGTTTGAAGAACATAAGTACATCAGCGTACCTAAGTATTCTATCACTATCAGCAATATCCTTCTGTCTATTCAATTGATTTGCACATAAAAAAGGAATTTGCATTTCACCTGACATATCTTTCAATGCAGTAGTAACATCCCCAAGTAGTTGGTATTCCTTTCTATCTTTACTTCCACCGGGAGGTTCTTTTATGTAATCAAAAATCGCTAACTCAATACCTTCTACATGTCGATACTTATTATAAATGGCAGCTAACTTCTCTACACTATAACCAGGCATATATTCATGAAATAACTTACCTTTTTTTATAAGAGCAGTAGCTTGATTTATGTTATAGTATTCTGACTCCGTATATCCACCGTGCCTAACTCTTCGTTCAGGGATACCGGACAGCATAGCAATTATTCTACTCCTCCATTGATCAAATGGCATCTCCGTATCCACATAAAGAACCGGTTTTAAAAGTCTATATGCTACATATGCACCTACATTACTCAAAAAAGCACTCTTACCATGTTTTGGCCTGGCACATAGGACTGTTAAAGTTCCAGGCACTAATCCATCTATTCTTTTATCTAGAATACTGTATCCAGTACTCATACCACAGTATTCAACAGGATTTTGACGACGTTCTTCTATGTATTCGTCTAATCCGTCTGCTAAATCTGTAGCTTCTTTGACTGCTTTGGATTTCAGTGATAAGTCCATCACATCTTTGCCAACCAACCCAATCATGTCCGCAGCACTTATATCGTCGTTGGTTGCACCACTACTTATTTTAGTCAAACCATTCTGCAATCTAATGTAAAGTTGAAATTTTGTGCTGGAGTCTAACACTTTATCTATGTAATACTGAATATTACTATCAGATAAATCCATACCTATTATAGCATTTATATATTCATACCCACCTATATCTTTAAGCACACCACTATGATTAGCTTCATTAGTTATTAACGACCCATCAAATTTAGACGCGCCCCTCTTAATAAGTGACCCCATTATAATCCATACCATACGGTGCTCAGGCCGTAGAAAATCTTGATCTGATACCGCTGACGCTATTACATAGTAATTGTCTACTGATTCAAAGCAATAAGAGAGTAGAGCTCTTTCATATACCGCTTGAGTAAACATTTCCTTGGTTTTTTCTATCATTATAACCTTCTTTCATCCCGGCTAAATTTCATTTCATGCTCGCGCCTTGTTAATTCACGCTTAAAACTATTTATCAACTCAAGATAATATTTTTCCAAACCGTCTGTCATTTTGACTTCAGCTTCAAGTGCCTCTATATCTACTTCTATCTGTTTCAGTTCTGGGCTAGCCTCTATTACTTTTTGACGCTTCTCGGCTTTAGTCCTTCCTTTTATATCTGACTGATTAATGTAGATATCTATTACCCTGTTCTTCTGAACTAACTTTACCTTGGTCGCATTGATTTGCGATGAGAAAAAAATTAGGAACTGCGCAAGACCAATAGCAAATTTGCTAATATCCGCTGCTGCTGTTGCCTCTAAATTTTTAGGGTCAAACGCAAATATTTCGTTCATAAGACCTTCGTTTCTGGGCATATTATAGACCATTAATTCCTTTGATCTGTCGTTTAGATATTTGTTTATGTCATTCATAATACCCTCTTAACAAAATATAAGTTTTAGGCCGCCTTCGAGTCTTCACTACGCTCTTCCCATATAGGGAATTTTCCAGTACATAGATAATCTAGGCACTCTTCTGATACTAACTTACCGTTCTCATCTGTGTAAAACTCTTGCCACTCATGAAACTCTGAATAGTATCCCATACCTCTTTCAGGATCATATTGTCTGCATTCTTTAGATAGATCACAATACTTTTGGTCGCCATGAATTGTTCCATCAACCAAAGGCACAAAATCAGGGCAGTCTTTACACGCATCAAGGTCGTGCGGATCTTTTTGACCCGGAATTATTATTTCTGTCATACAACTCTCCTTTGTATATCATCTCTCCTATGCCACATTTCCAACACATAACTTCACGCTCATAATATTCGATATTACCACAGTGCATACATACCCAATAGTCGGGTTGTATAGATTCACCTACCACCCTAAAAAACATTCCAAATCTAATCCAAAAATTCTTAGCTGATTCTGCGAGGGTCATGATATCATTATACTCCATATCCGCTGCAATATAAAATTTCCATCCAATTCTTTTTCATCTTCATCCCTTATTTCTACTAATACAAGATCTTTTTTTTCACAATATTCTTTCTTCAAGTTGTCTCTTTTCTTAGCCGCAAGAAATGTTTCTCTATCATTATGAAAATGCTTCACAAACTCGTCGTGCTGGCGGCCTTGTACTTCAATAATTACGCCCACATCTTTTATATAAAAATCAAAAAACAATCTTGTGTTACCATACTTAACATAATACTCTGTTGTTATAATATTATGTTTAAATATCTCCTTTAAACACTCATATGTTTTCTCTGCAAGTCTACTCATCAGATAACCCCAACATTTCTTTTACTTTACTCCTTAGTTCACCACACATTTCAACATTTTCCCTGAAGAAATTAACTAAATTTCCTTTACCGTGTTGTTTATTTCCTTTATATTCATACCTGGAGCCAGACTGATCTATCAGCCCAAAATCAATCCCAAGAGTAACTACCTCACTAGTAAAATTATACCCTCTGCCATAAATAAGATCTATTTTTGCGGTTCTCCAAGGAGCAGCAAGTTTGTTTTTAACTATTTGAAAACTACTTTCATGGCCTATAACCACCCCCTCATCACCTACAATACGGGAAGTTTTAGATTCACCGCCTTCAACTTTAACACGACCTGTGGTATAAAAAGAAAGCGCTTCTCCACCTGTAGTAATTCTATCGTCGCCCCATTTACCAATACTATGCCTAATTTGATTTATAAATACAAGAAGTGTATTTGTACGATTCGCTACCGGTGTAAGTTTCATACATGCCTTACTCATAAGACGAGCGAGTAATCCTATGTAGGTGTCACCAATCTCACCCTCGGCCATATCTTTAGGTAACAAAGCTGATACACTATCTACAATGCACACGTCTACTTCACCAGTCTTCATCAATTTTTCTGCTATTTCCAGATTATCATCACCAGTAAATGCTTGTATCAAACACATTCTGTCGGGGTTAATATTAACTTCCGCTCCCATATTTCTGACAAGTTTTGGATCTAATGCGTGTTCTGCGTCTATATAAACCACTTCCATGTTTCTAGTAAGTGCCTGCATACAAACACTTAATGCTAAAGTAGATTTACCACTACTATTAGGCCCATAAACTTCATATAACCTGCCCCTTGCAAATCCACCAGTACCTAATGATGAATCAAGCGATAGACATCCAGTAGAGACAGCATCTATCTTTAAATCTTCATGATCTCCTAAATAACTTAATACCCCTTCACCATACTTTTTAATAATTGCTTGCTTCTGCAATTCCAGAGCACTTTTTACTTTAGGCTCTACCTTTTCCTGCTTTTTAGCCATTATTTGCCTCCATATTTGCTAACATTTCATCCAATTCCTTAGCTTTTTCTTTCAAATTTATTTCTCTATTATCTTCCATATCAGCAATTCTGCGTTCGGCTTCTTTTTCTCTACTCTTAAGAAGGTTATTATTCACTATCTGAAGCGCTTTTTCTGTTATCCAACCCGCCTTTGCTTGACCTACCACTCTTATATCTATAGGGGTCTTAAAATTAAATTCCTCTTCATAGTCAAAAATAACATCAATAATAGCTACACACTGCTGAATTGCATTAAATTTATTCAAACCTTTTTCTTCCCGCGACTCAACAAAAAACCTCATCAAACGAAATTCGTTTTTGATATTATCCACATAATACTTATACCTATTAGGATACTTAGTCCACAATCGCATGAAAAAGTAATTACGTAAATCTTTCATAGTTATTACTTTATCATTCACTAATATAGGTTCAGTAACTTGCCAGCCAGATTCAATCGCTATCTGCCTAGCTTCTTCAGCATCTCGAGCAACTCTATATCCCGCTTTCTCAATATTCTTTATGGACTCTTCAAGTTGAATTTCATCTGTAGACTTGTCGCCAAACAAATCTTGTTGGTCTAAATTCATATAAATATCCTTTGTAGTTTGGGCGAAATTAGACAACAACTAGTATATCCAATCTTTTTACATGGTACCTATATTTTCAAAGGAGGCCATCCCATCTACACATATAAGCCGTCCCAGGAGCATATAACGCTGGTCGCAACTACCCGCCACGTCGCCCATTTTATTTATCTACGTTTAACTACAGTTATTAGTGCTGTATGTTTACTATTTCCAGGTGGTTTGAATACCACATAGTTATTTCCTTCTGTGAAATGTATTTCTAATTTCTCGCCCACAAAATCACGTAAAATTGAATCAAGGTATTCACCATTAATATCAATATCTAAATTAGCTTCGAAAGGCTCGTCAAAATCCTGAACTGATTCAACAACATCATTCTTCAAAAGTAGTTTATTCCCCTCAAAAGTAATTGTCAATCTACTATTATCTTCAGGATCTAATACATCCATAACTGTATTAACGGTGTCCGCAAAATCAAGTCGGGGAAAAGTAATAACCTTAGTCAACTCAAACATGGGTTTATAATTAGGATAGTCCTCATTGATAACCAAGCTACCGGTAATATATATATCATTGGATTTAACATAAACGTGACGCCCTTCCAATATCATAAATACTTGAGCATCATCATCAAGAACTGCTCTCAAAACAGATGCAAAATTATATTTGAATATATATGAAGATTTTTCAATGTCTGCATTGATATCTAATTCAAATTCTGCAAGTTTAATTCCATTTGTTCCAGCAAATACTATAGCGTTCTCTTTAATAGTCACTTGCAAACCAGTGATAGATCTCCTAATCTCAGCGGGGTTAATACAATGCATAACCTTATTTATACCGCGCTTAAGAATATTACTATTAAGGATAAGTTGAGCCTCACCAAAGGGTTTAACTGGTGGATAATCCTTCTTAAATAACTCAAACCTTAAACGCCTATAAGATGGTTTACTATTTTCAAAACTAGTTTTAGTCTTTATAAGACCTTCGGGTTCTTCTATAATAAAATGAAAGTCCTTTGTGCCATAACCATCCACCAACGGTATAAACTTAGAAACATAACCTTTAATATCTCTAAGCCTCACTAAAGTTTTTCCAGTTTTAATAATCTCACATTGGTCATTATTAATGACTATATGAACACTTCCATCCGTGGCCTTAAACTTTACATTGTCTCCTACTTCGATCATTACCATGCCGGTGATATCTTCCTCATTTATCTTTACTATATTAGACAAACGAGAAACCACAGATTGTAAATCTTCTACTAGTATTTTAAATTCCATGTTTCCTTCTCCTTAATTTTTTTACTTTGTTTAAATATTTCTTATAAATATTATATTTTCGTTCTAACTTAACCGGCGAATCCTTGTATAACCATTTCAAAACGGGCAAAACTTGTTTACCGCGCCATCCTACCCTAAAAGAATTATTATGCTCGCCTATTTTATTATCGTTCAGATCAAACTTACTAACCAACGCAGTTTTTAGTTTTTCCATTAAAACCATGGCTCCACAAAAAGACAACTCAATTATATAATAATTTGGGTAGGGTTGCGCTAATAAAACAGACCCATCACCATCCATAAAACCTAATATAAACGAATTAATATATTTAACAGGTATATTATCAAAAACACAACCAGTTTCATAAAAAGATTTCTGTGGTTTTATACCTATATTATTCAACGATCTCCACAAATACTGGCATTCAATATCACACCGAGGATACCCACGATCAATAAATACATCAGCGCCAAATATGTTGGAGAATTTTTCCAAATGATATAAATCGGATAGTTGTAAACTAATAGATAATCTATAACGATTAGCAGGACTTAAACTACCGTCAGCCAATATAAATCCTATCCAATATGCTTTCACATGAGAATCTATTACATCAAAGTAATCTGAGTTGTACACATTAATCTTTGACTCTAATAACATTTGTTCTGTTTGAGTCCTGGTATCTATCCCATTCTCACATAAAAATCTCTTTACAAAACTTTTGTGTAAACCGCATAGTCTAGACAATTTATTAATACTAGCCCCCTCAGTATACAATTTGATTAAGCTATTAGTATTCATTATACTAAAACTATACATTATTACTCCTTATTATATTTTTAGCTATATCCCAACAATGATCATACAAATGGAGACCTTTTCCAGAATAAATTATTTCCCCGTCTTCCACTCCAACTTCATCGGATATATATTCTTTGAGAATTTGAATAGATGCAATGTTAACTGGATACCCTCCCCAAAGATCATTGCTTCTAAAATAAACAACAACGTGCAATTTATCATTAGAAACTCTAAAATCCAATACCTTTAAACATTGCGGGTCGTCTAGTTTAATAGAATTAGCATTTCCTATAGTCATACAAGCTTGGTTGGTATTTGGACCTTCATCTCTAAACATTTTTATAATTTCTTTCATCTGAGGCTCCACGTCCATACCGTAGGTATACAATTCATTAGATTTTTTAGTTGAGGTCATTAAATAAGGTAGGTATTCTTCGAGATACTCATTTGAAGCGGGGTTTGGTATGCCAGAAGAAATCGGGCATTCTGGAAGTAACGGACGTACTCCAGGATATTTAATGTGAACTGTCACATAATCAAATTCGAGGCGCTGTTGTCCCTCATAACTGCCTCTATCTATTACATATTTTCGTCCAACATCTAAAATTCTGTAAATACACCGAAACCAACTATCAGGTATTGTTGTGGCTTCAACAAACTCTAAATTCATATAGTAATCTCCCTAGATATTAATTATTTTTTACTGAACTCAATTATATTATAGAATAAAATAAGGATTTTGCTAGATAAAAAATGTTAAAGTTTTGAAAAAAAAATTATAAAATAATTATAGAATAAAAACAAAGTTTTGCTATATAAAAAATACATAAATTTGAAAAAAAATTAAGGCACTGCGGTAATGGTTGCTCTCAAACTTTTAACCCACGTTCTTTTACCCACAATTATATTCATTGACGCGCTTAAATCATTATAATTTGGCATAATACAACTTATAGATGCACTTAAATCGGTTTGCCTATAAGTAGATGCCCTGTCAATAATATCTCTTATAGCTTCATCAATAGTATTGTAGTTTGACATCTTGAAAATGTATTTACGTCTTATATTTCGACGCTCTATCATATCATCGGTCTCAACATACGATTTAGCCCAGATAGTCCAGTGCCTTGACCTATCTAGTCGATAAACCTGTTGATTTCCACTTATATAAAAATAATGATACGGATCGGCTCCATCTCTTTTAAATAATAGTTCTACTGTTCGGCGCCAATTTTCTCGCCAGTGTTCATCAAAATCAATAACAATTTCATGTGTCTTTGGATATACATTATCAGGTAATTCTGTATAATTTGACTGAATTATCGGAGTAATTAGCGCTCCTAAATTAGAACTAGTTAATATACCGTTTATTGACGCAGATAAATCACCACCATGAAAATTGCTATAGAATATTGGTAAAGTATCAAAAACTTTATATGAATCCCTAACGCTAAAAATCAACTTCAATAGTGTATATTTTCTAGTTTCTGGAATAAATCTAACGGTGTAAGTATCCTGTACATCATAATCAGCAGTATTTATATACGCTTTCAAATCGCTGTAATCATCTGTAGCTCTCCAGCCCCAAACAGAAGCTGTCAAATCTGACTTATATATTGTATAAAGGTAAGCATTCAAATCTGCATACCTGGATCCAAAACATTGAAAATTTATTGTCGCCGCTAAATCTGTGTGTTCAAGTAAAGATATTAATAAAGCGCGCTTCATCCGTATAGTTTTGGGTATAATTGTCGCCGGAAGATCCGATGCTTGTCCAATAGAATTTATATAAGCTGTTAAATTAGCAGCACTAATAGCACTTATATATGCTCCTAAATTTGCAGATTGCAATCCAGTTAAAATAGCCCATAAATTCTTTGTTTCACTATAACAACCGTATGCTCTTGCAGGTAAATTATTGTATGGGTGTATACGCAAATAAGCTTGTAAATCATACGGGCCATATACACTAGTAGCAGAAGCACCTAAATCTCTTGTATCCCAACTATGGATATTAGCAGGTAAATTATATACTTGTATTACATTTAAATAGGATGAAATATCTTTAGTATCAGACAAAAATGCTTTGATAGCAGCGGGTAAATTTTTTAAACCTATGGTATTTAACCACGCCGGTAAATCAACTGGTGGTGAATGCTCACTAGAACTAGAACTAGAATCTGAACTACTAGAGCTAGATTCTGAACTCGATGAACTAGAACTAGATTCACTAGAACTAGAACTTGACTCCGAGCTACTAGAACTTGATTCTGAGCTAGAACTACTTGAGCTAGATTCTGAACTAGATGAGCTTGAACTAGATTCACTGGAGCTTGAGCTGGATTCAGATGATGAGCTGGATGATTCTGAACTAGAGCTAGATTCACTAGAACTCGAACTAGATTCTGAACTACTTGAACTGGACTCACTTGAACTAGAGCTTGACTCAGAGCTACTTGAACTAGAGCTTGATTCGCTTGAACTAGAACTTGAGCTAGATTCTGAACTACTTGAGCTTGAGCTAGATTCCGAACTAGATGAACTAGAGCTTGACTCACTAGAGCTAGAGCTAGACTCCGAACTAGAACTTGAGCTGGATTCTGAACTACTTGAACTTGAGCTAGATTCCGAACTAGAGCTTGACTCACTAGAGCTAG
>Ga0307377_10000266_pt1 | contig 72467 bp, 71 predicted proteins | sample TR3MG_FD_202535 | JGI IMG/M metagenome (GOLD analysis project Ga0307377, IMG submission 202535) | Soil microbial communities from Risofladan, Vaasa, Finland - TR-3 | ecosystem: Environmental > Terrestrial > Soil > Coastal area > Acid sulfate soil | place: Finland: Risofladan, Vaasa | collected... | reverse complement strand
ATGGGTGGAGGCGCAGTCTCTACAAGCGGCACGGCGGACTTTCCCGTCGTTGTCAGGAAAGGCACCTTCCGAGGCTAACATGGCAAAGATCATTGGTACCTTCGACAACCTTTGGAACAAGGGCATGGCGAGTGACGCCCGTTCGCTCGGCGTTCGTGATGGTGACCTCCACACCGTTCGCTCCAAGGTTAAGAACCTTCTTGTTGGTTCTGGGTGGGCAACACCCGATGGCAAGGTGGAATTCGTCACTGAGCAGGACGCAGCGAACGCACTACTCGCTGCGCGCAACGTGATCGAGGAAGCCTCGGCCACGCTGTCCGCCTCCGCCAAGATCGTCGTCGCGTCGGCAGGCACCAGCCCCACGAAGCAGCAGGTTCTCTCTGGCTCTGCAAAGGCGACTGTCGTTTCAAGCGGCACTGAGCAAGTCACGCTCACGTCAACCAACTCGGAAGTCGTCAACGCTGCATTCCATCCCAAGATGGCGCAGGCCGGAGACCGTTGTCCTCGGTGTCACGGTGCAATGGAGCCTGTATCCTTGGCGAATGAGCGGGGCGGAATCTACTGTCGTCAGGATCGTGTCGTTCTGCCTCTTCCCACAGGTACCCAAGTGCGGTACTGATAGTCATGCTCCGTATTGGTCGTCGCCAGCGTGTTGTTTCTTCACTCATTGAGAGTGTCAACCGTCCTACCGGTAAAGGAAACAGTGCCAACAACGACGCCGGAGCCGGTGTTGTAAGCGGCCTGAAGTCCCGTCGCGGATTTGTGAAAGACGAAGATGGGCACGTGCATGCAGCTACGATGCACGAGCGTCTCAATCAGAAGAATAAGACTGTAGTAGAAGCAAATACAGTCTCTGCTGTTGGCTCCTTTGGTAGTGGTGGGAGTAGCGGCGGGAGCGGTGGTCTTGGTGGCTTCGGCGGGAGCGGCGGCTTTGGTTCCTCTGGGGCCACGGTCGACCGGTACAACCCTGTCTACGACGACCTCAGCCGAGGCACGGTCGCTGAAGACTGGATCCCACAGGACCCGCGTTCACAGAACCGCATGTTCCGCATCATGTTCAACCGCGGGGTCATCGAAGGCCCCGTGGTCGAGACCATTGCGGAGATGTGCTGGTCAGACTTCGACATCGCCGGCATCCGGGACCCAACCATAATCGATACCTATTGGGCGGCCAAGGATGCTGTACGTGTCGACAGGTACTTGGAGGACATCACCAAGGAGTACCTAGTCATCGGGCGCGTCATCATCCAGCTTATCCTCAACGCGGAGTTGGGCATCTGGACTGACATGGTCATCCACGACGCTGACTACGTGAACATCGGTGAGATCCCACGCACTGGCTTCATGCCTAAGCTCGACCTTGTACCTTCTCCTGCTATGCAGGCGTGGGTAAAAAGCCAGGACGAGCGTGACGTCGACTCCCGTAAGGGGATGCCGAAGGAGCTTCTCGACGCTCTCGGCCAGAACCAGCCGATCCCGCTCGATCCAACGACTACGGCGTACCTTCCTCGCCGGTCGTTCTTCAGCGACATCTACGGTACCTCCTTCTACGTACGCAACATCCCATTGTGGGGCCTTGAGAAGAGCCTCATCAACGCGACGTTGACCGGGCACCGCCGCCGTGCCGGACCCATTACGCAGATTCGCGTTGGCTCCGAGCAGTGGGAGCCTACCCCCGAGCAGATCGATGCTTTGGTGTCTGCTTACACCGCCGCCGAAGAAGACAGCGTGTCGTCAACCATCGGCACACGTTACGACGTTGACTTCAATCAGATCCGTGGATCGCTCGCTGAGATGTGGAAGTGGCAGGACGAGTGGAGCTTCTTGCAGGAAGCCAAGCTCAAGATGTTCGGTGTTTCTGAATCACTCCTTATGGGGGATATGAACATTGATACGACAACGGCCCCCACGATCTTCATGGAGCGCCTGAAGGCACACCGGAAGTACGTGGTGGAGACCTTCCTCATCCAGAAGTTCTTCCGTGCTTTGGCTGTCGTCCACAACTTCCGGCGCCGCACCCCCGCAGAGCTTGCTCACCGGATCATCATCGACGACGACGACCACGAACTCATCCTTCCTACGCTCATCTTCCACAAGAGCCTTGACTCCACGGCGGATATGGCCCGTGCCGACCTTCTCGACAAGATGGAAGAGAAGGGCTTGCCTGTCGGGGCAGCCGAGTGGAACCGTACCCTTGGTGGTGGCGAACTAGCCGACCGGATGCGGACGGCGGTTGCTGACCTGGACTTCCGCCTGGAGGCTATGAAGTTCCAGCAGTTGAAGCAGCAGATCATGACTCTTCAAGAGGGCGCTGGCGACATGGAGCCCGATGAGCTTTCTGCCGAGATCGAGAAGCTCCAGAAGGGCGTGTCGAAACTCGACTTCGCGGAAGACGAGGACGGGTACGATGTCAATGAGTTGACCGACAAGGAGAAGAAAAAGGCGAAGGAGTTGTCGGAGGGTGTGGTGGAGTCAGCTTCCTTCAAGGCGGACGCTTCCCGCGTCTATGTCCCTACGGATACCAAACTGTCAGGGACACCACGAGAAGACCTCTCAGTGGACCGCGCACGGCTAAATCGGGATTTCGATACCCTGAACAAAGCCGGGAAGGCAGTCTGACCTATGACCTCTCTCATCATCCCCGAAGGTTCTGCTCTGTCGGCTGCTACAGCGAACCCCAAAGACTCCCACATCCTCCATTCCTACGCGGATCAGATCAACACCGAGGAGTCTTTCCGTCTGGGATACGACCTAGATCGTGGGACTGGTCGGATGCTGATGGCAAGCGCCTCGGCCCTCGACCGAAGCTCTGTGGTGGACGTGTCCTGGCTCCCCGCTGCGGCTGACGCCTACTGCCTGTCGGCGGACATCCGAGACTACGTCATCGCTGAGGTGCCCATCGTTGAAGGCGATGTGCCCAACCGTAACATGGACTGCTTCCTGACCTCTCGGTTGGTTGACTGGGTTCCCAAGTTCGGTGTTCAAGCGTATCGCACGTTCGTGGGTAAGCCGGTGTTTTACGAGCACCAGCATGATGACAACACGAAGGCGAAGGGTGTCATCCTCGACGCTTCGATGAAGCAGGTGAATGGCCGCTGGTTCACCATGATCCTCAAGGCGTTCGACCGTACGAAGGACAGTCAGCTTGCTGATGATGTTCTTTCTGGTCGTCGTCGTGGCCACAGCATGAGCGCGTGGACCGCTTCCATGGACTGTGCAAACTGCGGGCATCGCTGGGATACGAGCTATCCGTCGGCCTGTGACTGCATGAAGGGACCGCAGCAGCAGCGTGTCCAGGGCAAGTTCATGGGCAAGGGGCAGGTCCTCAAAGGAAGCCTCGTGTACGACGCGGTCTACGACTACCACTTCTTCGAGTCGTCTTCGGTAGGTGACCCGGCGAACTATGGCGCCTTTCAGACGCAGCAGAAGCCGTTCGGGGAGTAACGGTGGACAGGCAGACTAAGCTACACGTCGCCAAGGCTCTACTCGCTGCCGCTGATAGGTTGACGGAGAACGCTATCCGAGCGGACTTCGCCGACCTCAACATCCCCAAGAACAAGTGGACTAGGCTGACGGTAGACGACCTGCGGGATGACCCGGAGCTTCAGGATGAACTGTTCGAGTTGATCCAGAACGCCTACCGGCAGATCGGCGGGCACTTCAAGCTCCGCAACCCTATCGACCTACTTGGTGGAGAGGTCGTCTTCTTCGACGCCGCTGACATTGATGCCGATCCAGAGGCAGACGCGCTGAACCTCGTGGATACCAAGAAGGCTGGCGAAAAATACGTCGGGATGGGGCACGATGACACTTCGCTAGCTAAGAAGGCTGTGGTCAAGCACAAGGCAGACCTGCTCCTCCGCAAGAAGGGTGTCTTCGCAGAAGTGTCAGATGCCATCGCCCACATCCTTCTTACGCGGCACCACGTCCCTACCGTGAACGATCCTGAGACAGCGAAGAAGGTTCTGAACGGAAAGAAGATCGAGTGGGTCGGAGAGCATCCCTCTGGCAAGTACCCTGACAATCCTGGTTGGTACTACAGGGACATTGCCGGGCACCGGCACATGAAGATCATCGTTGGTCACCCGCGCACATGATTCCGCTACTGCATCGAGCAGTAGGACCATTTTCTATCATTTGTAATGTTCCCTTTATGGGCCTGTAACATCGCGATTGAGCAGAAGCTCATGGGCATTGATCTGGGCTCCGCTTGAACAAATCCAGGCAGAGGATTTGTAGCGTTGCAACTCTAGCCCTGTAGCACCCGGCTACGCGAACAGAAGCCTCGGGTCTACTTTAACAGCGCCTCCCGCACCGCGGTGAAGGTGAACAATCCACGACACTGAGGCTTCATTAACGCCAGACCTATCGGTTATGGCACGAGGGACCAACAGATGAAGAACACGAAAAAGAACGATCTCATGAGCGCATCGAAGAAGGTTCTCGCGATGGCAGAGAAGCGCGAAGCGCGTATGGCGAAGCGCAAGGCGACCGCGAAGGCTGAGAAGACTGGTGTGAAGAAGTCGGCGACCAAGCGCCCCGTCAAGGCGGCGAGGAATGTCAGGGCTCTCGACCAGAACGCGCCCCCGAATGGCGGCTTCGAGGGCACCACGCTGAGCCCGGCTGACAACGCCAACCTCGGCGCTGAGGACATCGGCATCTCCCTTCCCCCCGAGTTGGAGAAGGCCATCGAAGAGGGCAAGGGCGACGCTGGCGATGACGCGAGCTACCAGCCCGGCATCCTCATCCCGCCGGGCCTCGAAGACGCCATCATGGCAGTCACCGATCCAGCCGAGTTCGCTGAGGACGAGGAAGTCAACTTCGACCTCGTTCCCTTCGTTCCCGAGGAAGCATCGACCGCTGCTGAGGTCATGGAGGCAGGCGCGCACTGGGTTCTGTTCGCCAACGGCGACCCGATCGCCAAGGTGTCCCTGAAGGACCAGGACCACGCCAAGGAGATCGCAGCGCACTTCGTCTCGCACGACTTCGCACGCTCGGTCATCGACGGAATCAAAAAGCACGGACTCATGGCTGCCCTGAGCGCCGTGAAGGCCAAGACCTACGTGGCCAAGGTCGACGCGAACAAGAAGATCGCGCAGATCAAGGCGAACCTCGCAGCCTCCACCCAGGAAGCCCTGCGTCAGCAGGTCTCGCAGGTGAAGGCGCGCTACATCGGAACCCTCGGCCATGTGCTGGAGGCTTCGGCCAACAACTTCATCGTCCAGAACCCGCTCAAGGACGCGCTCATCGTGAGCATCCGCAGCGCGGGTCTCCCGGAGGCAACTGCCGCCGAGATGGTCGATGACGCCTTCTTCCAGCAGGGAATCAAGACCTTCGCTGGTCTCCTCGACAAGGCTGAGGAGTGGAGCAACCTCTCGGCTGAGGCTCTCTCCGAGATCCTCTCTGCGATGCAGGCTGCCGGCAAGCGTGTTCGCCCGCTTCCGAGCGAGCGTAGCCACGCAGCTACGAACCCCAACTACGACCAGAACCTCGCCAACCAGATGGCTGCGCGCGCGGTTCCCCTCCAGGCGTCGCACAACAGTGACGTCAACGTCTCGGCTTCGGTTCGTCGCGCTTCCCCCGAGCCGGTGGATGCCGAGTCGAAGACCAACTTCCGTAACCGCTTCGGCGGCTTCCGCTGATCTCGGTGAGAGATCAGACGCCTACCTAGCGCCAACTACAACGACCATCACTTCTTCTCTCTCACCGTTCGCATTAAGCGGACAAAGGAAAAGCCAAAATGGCACTCCAACTGAACGAATGCATCATCGAACACAAGAAGGACGTCCTTCTCGACCCGACCTACGCTGGCGCGCTGGAGCGCGGCATGGTGATGGTCGACGCCGGCTTCAACGCAGCCGGTGAGCGTATCGTGGCTCCGTCTGCCGCAGGGGCTGGCGAGCGCGTCGTCGGCATCCTCTGGCTGTCGGAGACCAACCAGGCCACCGTTCCCCTCCGGGAGGACCTCTCGGTTCCGGCGGCGGCTCCGCTCACCACGACCCTCAAGGAGACACCTACCGCGGTTGGCGTCATCCGTGCCTACAACAGCGACACGGGCGCGACCATCGTGGTCGTGGCTGGTGCGCCCGGCGCGGGCCAGCTTGGCCTCACCGCCAACGTGCTCACGGCTGACGCGGCCATCACCGACGTCAACTTCACCATCGTCTACCAGTACGCCATCTCCGCCGCTGAGCTTCAGCGTCGCGGTGGCCGTCGCTCGGTGAACAACGGTGCAGAGACGCTCTACGCCCAGGTCACTGTAGGCTACGGCAACTGCAAGTTCGTGTCTTCGTGCTTCGACACGTCATCGCTGTGGGACGTGGATGCGAACACGGTCGTGACCTCCGGCGCGGCTGGCGATGCTGTCCTCACGGGCGGCGCGGGCACGGACTTCGGCACGCTCGTGCTGGAGCCCACCAACAAGCAGACCCCCGGCATCACCCAAGCCTTCATCGGCTTCGAGTGCAACCTGCCTGGCTGATTGACTGAGTAAGGGTCTCCGGTTTTTTGCCGGAGACCCTTACTCGTCTTTCCCCCTCCCCCCTTTCACAGCACGAAACCCGCAGTTTTCTCAAGGAGCAAGAAGAAATGAACCGTATCCAGGCTCAGACCAGCCGGAAGATCCGCGAGGCAATGAGCGGGCTTCGCGCGGCTATGAAGACCGCCTCTCCGGCGAAGCGCAAGGAGATCCGCGCCGCCATGTCCGAACTCCGCGACATCAAGTCGGAGATCCGGGCGATGGAAGAGGACGAAATGATGCTCGATTCCGAGGAGTCTCCCGAAGAGGAGATGATGGAAGAGGGCATGGAAGACATGCTCGGCGACGACGACATGGACATGCTGGACGAAGATCCGATGGACATGATGCTCGACGACGACATGGGCGACGACGACATGGAGCCGATGGACATGCTCGGCGACGACGACATGGAGCCGATGGACATGCTCGGCGACGACGACATGGACGATGAGGAACTCGCTCTTTCGTCCCTTGACCTTGCAGCCGCGGCCTTGCGTGCCGCCGCCGAGGAAGAGGAAGAGGAAGATGAGCCCGCTGACGAGGAAGACTCCGAGGAAGACTCCGAGGAAGACGACTCCGAGGAAGACGAATCTGCCGAAGATGACGACTCCGAGGAAGAGGAAGAGGAAGATGAGCCCGCTGACGAGGAAGACGACTCCGAGGAAGACGAATCTGCCGAAGAGGACGACTCCGAGGAGGACGACGACTCCGAGGACGGAGACGACGTCGATGGTTCGGGCGATGACGACGATGACGACGATGACGAAGGCGACATGGAGACGCTCTCGGAAGACGAACTTGCTGCTCTGGAGAAGGAAGGTCTGCTCGAAGGTTCGGCTCGCCGCCGCATCTCCTCGCGCCTGTCCCGCGTTCAGAAGCGTCTGAGCCGACTGATCGCGACGGATGTCGAGATGGACTTCGGAAGCGAAGGACCCAGTGATCTCGAACCAGAAGTCGATACCGACGCCCCCGACGCCCTCGAAATGGCTCCTGAGAGTATCGACGATGAGGAGATGCCTGAGGACTACATCGAGGACGCTGAGGCTTCCGAGTACCTCTCGGTTGCGCAGGTTCGCGAGCTTCTCGCCAGCATGAGCCCGAAGGAGCGCCGTGACTTCGTTACGGACAACCGCACGGTCTCGGCGAAGAAGCGCCCGAAGATGAGCAAGTCCGCGCGAGCCAAGGCGAAGCGTCGGGCCACGATCAATCGGAAGCGCCGTCGTTTCCGCACCGAGATGAAGAAGAGCAAGAAGGGCATGCGTGGCTCGGTCAACACGCCCAAGGGACGCAAGAAGGTCCGCAAGAAGTTCTACTTCAACACCTACGACTCCAAGGGCAAGTTCCTCGGTTCGTACTGGTTCACGTCGAACCGTCCGTCTCCGCAGAGCCGCAAGGCTTACAAGGAGAAGTACGGCATGAAGCACCCTGCCGACCTCGCCAAGCTCGACGACCGGCGCCTCGCCTCCATGAAGGAGAAGCGGGCACCGAAGAAGAAGAAGTCCCCGGCGAAGAAGTAGCTGATCAAAGAGCGGCGGTGAGTTGACTCACCGCCGCTCACTCCTGGACTACCTCGCGGTCTCCCGCACTACCTAGACAATAACCAAACACACACACACGTCGCCACACCGCGAGGAGTTCATCATGAAAGTCAAGAAGTACAGCCGTTCGCCGACCGTCAAGGGTCACAGCCGTCGCGCCCCCGTGAAGGGTGGCCGTGGCAAGGCTCAGCTCAAGAAGGGCAAGAAGAAGTGAGGTTGAAGTTCTCCTGAACTTCACAACCTCTAGGTGAGTGCGGGGTTTGTTCCCCGCCTCACCACCTAACAGGGGCTCCCCGCCCAACTTCCCAAAAACACATTCCTCGACTCGTCCTCTTTTTCCACCTGGGGCCGAACCAAACTGAGTCGAGGAAAGGCCCCTACAAGAAGGAGAAAGTCCATGCTTCGACAGGACTTCCATTTGGCGACGCGGGAGCCCGTGATGGGGCACATGCCCGCGTTCGCAAAGAAGAGCAACGGTCAGATCCAGGCAGCGGGTGGTCGCATGACCGACGCCTCTGGTGAGATCAACGCCTACGACACCAAAGACCTCGCCCAGAAGATCAACGCGCTCCACGCGATGGTTCAGAACGGCCAGATCGGCAGTGACGCAGGCTTCACCGATGAGCGCGCCAAGCTCAGCGCCAAGAAGGAGCGTCACGAGGAACTCGTCAGCGCCTTCGGTTCTGGCGATGATCGCATGAAGCTCATGGGCGAAGTGTTCGCCGAGGATGTGTGGGAAACCCTGAACCGTCAGGGCTTCACACCGCAGGTCGTCGCCCGCAAGGACGTCGTCGACGGTGTGGACAACCGCATCAAGCTGCGCCGCAAGGACGTGACCGCGTTCCAAGTCATCAACGATGGCGAAGGTATCGCACAGATCGTCGAGCAGGCGTACATCTACCCCCAGGACTACTACCTCCAGAGCCAGGTGCTCATCGAGGAGCGCGAGCTTGCTCAGGCAGGCCCGGAGTTCCTTGACGAGAAGTTCCAGGACGCGCTCGAAGCGGTCATGGTTCGCCAGGATCGCATTCTGCGAAGCCTGCTCCTCGCCACGGCTGGTGTCTTCAACGCTCCGGTGAGCTTCGCGACGTTCACGCCGCAGGTTCTCACGGCGCTCCGCACGCAGGTCCTGTCGAACGGCATCCCCGCCGCTCACCTCCTGTTCTCCTTCGACATCTGGGACGACATGATCGCCGACCCGTCGTTCACGACGTGGTGGGAGCCCGTTCACAAGTACCAGTTGATCATGGAGGGCAAGCTCGGCGCCCTGCTCGACATGAACCTGATCACCGACGGCTTCCGCTACGACACCCTCCAGGTGTTGCAGCCGGGTGAGGTCTTCGCTCTCGGCACCCCGATCGCCCTCGGCCAGCGTGGTGTTCGTCGCGAGATCCAGTCGACAGAGATCAACCATTATCCATTGGGTGCGCCGCGCCGCGGCTTCTACCTCATGGGCTTGGAGTCTCTCCACGTTCAGGACCGCGCCGTCGCCATCGGCACCCGCGTCTAGTAAGTTACTAGAAGCAAAAGAAAAACGGGAGCCACTTGGCTCCCGTTTTTCTTTGTGTCGAGGCTGTGAGACTAGGTTCTACGTCCTTCCGGGCCGCGCGGCGGGTACTAATAAATACTTGATGTAAACCGTTGAGTTGACGCTTACGTGACTCCGACCCCTCGAACGCATACTGAGGGGTAGGCTGCTTGCGCGCGCCTGGCCCGGTTCGTTAGGAGACTTCCATGCCCGCTTGGGTTAACACCACCGAAGAAGAGAAGGCTTGGAAGAAGGCCAAGAAAACTGTGTCCGCTCAGCGGGGCAAGAAGGAAGCGGATTTCGATGACGGTGACCTCGGGCTTGTCACCAACATCGCAAAGAACATCCTCAGGTCCTCACTCCAAAAGCAGAGCGGCGTCATCTACGCTCTCGCCAAGGTGGAGCATCTCCTCGACAAGCGTGCCCTGGTTCAAGCAAAGCAGAAGTCGGATGACAAGCTGCCTGATGACGCCAAGTCGGTTGTCAACGCCTTGAAGAAGGTGATGGGCATTGGTGGTCAGACCATCGCTGCCCTTCGTAAGGCCAAGACGACGAAGATGGAAGACGATGAGGCCCAGGCGCTGGCCGACGAGCTTGAGACCATCGCAGGCAAGCTCAAGAAGCTGCTTGAAGGCGTGAAGGGCTGACGGATGACTCAATCCCGTGTCTACGATTTCGGTGCGCTCCTAACGCAGGGCAGGACGAAGAAGCTCACAACGGCTCTCTTCACTCCTGGCATCTACGAGGGATTTGTCCCCACCGTCGTCAGCGGTACCCTGCTTGAGCTTTCAGCGGGGACGTTCCTTCTCCCGAACGGTGTTCTGGTTGGTGAGACTGCTGTTACGCAGGTGACGGTACCTACCCCGGGCGTGGCTACGGACTACACCATCACCGCCGACCATGACGACATCCAGGCGACGGGTGGTTCCTCCGCCTTCTACACGTTGCGTGCTGGTATTCTCGGGCGTGAGGGCGACCCCAACCCGAACTCGCTGGCGTTGATCTGGATCCGCCATACGGGTGCGGGACCGTTGACAGCAGACATGCTCAGCCGTCCGCCGACTCTCCAGGCTGGTTCACTATTGGAGGCGATCGAGGACGGGTTCCTCCCGGCCCCGTTCCCACAGGCATGTGACGTGTCTCGCGGTGTAAACATCACGGCGACACAGCAGAGCCATTCGCTACGTAGTGGAACGGCGTCGGCGACTCTGAGCGCATCAGGAGCTACGATCGCGAGTCAGATCGATGTCACTGGCCTCGTAGGGATGCAGACAAGTGACGTGGGTCGCTTCCTTCTCGTTTCCAATGCCACGGGGAACAACAACGGCTGGTTCGAGATCCTGACCTATGTGTCTGCGACCTCGGTACGCATCAGCGACAACGGGATTGCTCCGGGCTCTGAGGCAGGGGTTACCTGGGACGTACGTGAGCCGGAGAACGTCGGTCTTCAGATCGTCAACTCCGCTGGCGTCGGTATCCAGACGTACCAGTTCCGTATTCCGCTCCCGCCGCGCCCTCTCCCCAAGCGGATCGAAGTCTTCGCCGACCTCGCTAGCCTTGCTAGCGTGAGCTTGAGCACCCATCCTTACAACGTGTACACGCTGGATAGGACTGAGTTGTCCTCGACACCGAACAAGGTGTCTGGCCCCGTCATCGCCACAGACCCAGGATCGAGTCCTGCTGGTACGTTCGTCCTGGGAAACTACGACGACGCTAATCCTCCATTTTCGCTTGGCGTTACTATCGAGGTTCCAGCCGTGACGGCGGGGGTGTTTATTCGGGGCTTCAACCTGGTCGGCGACTGATGTACAGCTATTCCCCTCAGGGGGGTGTAGCTTGGCGAAGGTCGTACAGGTTGGTGTTATCGGGGCTATGCAGCGTGCGCACCCAGCGCTAACGCAGCTTTGGCTCCAATGGACCGGCATCCCAGACTTCGAGTGGGCGAGCTTTGGGCTCAGTCGCCCGGAGCATGGATCGAATCCAGCCAGCGTAGTCGATCTGGCGGCCAAGCCCAGGTACGAGCAGACTCGCAAGATGTTCTGTGACCAGCTTGGGCTGGCTGAGGACGCGCGTGAGCGCTTGAAGTCCTCCATCTATCTCCAGGCCAAGCACCCAGGTCACGCGGCCTTCTGGGAAGCTCTCAGGAAGCGAGAGCTTACTGAGGTCGATGGTCCGATGGAGTGGTGGTGGCGGCTTCTCGTCCTGCGCCTCAAGGGCGTACAGCGCGCCTCTAAGCTGCTCATTCAGGCCACCCTCGGCGATGAGCTAGACCACGGGATCATTTCATTCGACAACCCCTCGCTCAAGCCTACGGGACGCTCGGCTACCGACGTCATCGATGGCAACTATGCACAACCAGAACGTGTTGTTGTTGCTTTCAGAGTTAAGCGTAACGCGGCACATGAGGGGTTGGCTTTCCCGTTTGATGACGCTAGCTTCAAGGCTCGCTTTGTATCAAAGCTCATCGAGCTTGCTGTCTCTAGGGTCTGAGGTTCTGTATGGCATTTGTCGGTTTTTCCTTCACGAACCCGATCGCTGTGATGTCGATGGTCGACCCTGTTCGTTGGCGTCCGGTTGTGTACGCAGATACCCCGCGTGTCCTAGCTCAGTACATGAAGTTCATGAGTGAAGTGGAGGGAGACGGGCGCAAGTCCGTGCTGCTCCTCCTGGGGGCGTCTTCCCTGCACCGTGTAGCGAAGGACTACGACAGGTTCGACTCGATCTTCGTATTTGACGACTTGCAAAACCTCCACACGCTCAAGAGGAGCACGGAGGGGTTCGAGGTCGTTGATGTTGAGGTGGAGGATGGCATCCCTACCCCCAGGCATCTAACACCGGCAGAGATGAACGAGACCGTCGCGCTGCCCAGTCCCGCAAGCCCTTTCCCTCTAGCTGCAAAGCTCACCGCCGCTCTAGGAAAGAGACGCCCGTCGGTATTGGAGTCGACCAGCAGGATGCCCATCCCAGAGGTCGCTCCTGTGTCCGGAGCGCAGCGGATGATGGCCGAGGTCAAGCGCATCCTAGACGAAACCGAGAGCCCCCTCCCCTTCTCTATCGTGATTGATGCGTACATCAGGTTTCTATTCCGGATTACGACGAGGCTCAAGGTCACGAGCGCCGTGACCAAGAAGCTGCCTGACGAGGCAAAGGACATATGGAGCACCGCGCTGGACCTTGCGGGCTCTGATGTTGGGCTGACGATGGCCCGTGCCTACCGAAAGCTGTGTGAGAACGAGGACGTTGACTACCGCGTGGGTCAGGCAGTCAACGAGTTCAACCTCAAGCTCTACAGCGGCGACTTCCTGTACTTCACCGCCATCTTTCCTCCGCACCGCAACTGTGTGTTCATAAGCGAGCTTCCGCCCGAAGACGAATTGTCGGCTCCGAAGAAGAGAAGATTCAAGAGTAAGCCAGCGAAGGCTAAGGCTAAGAAGAAGACCCAAAAGAAGGCGTAAGGTCTCCTCGGGCCTCTCTTCTCGTCGACGATCACTCTGTCTCTACGCGCGGCGTCCGCCGCCCCACCACATCACGACCAAACACGAGGGTGCTTCTATGTTGGACGCCGCTACGGCTACTGTTCCCACTTCTTCTACTTCTGTCAAAGCCAAGCGGCTCCCCCTCAAGCGCTACTTCACTACGACGACATCACCCTACGACGAGGTCGAATGGGAGATGCGCGACGTCGTCATGAAGGACCTCGACGGGGAGATCATCTTCGAGCAGTACGGTGTCGAGGTACCCAAGTTCTGGTCGCAGAACGCTACGAACATCGTCGCCTCCAAGTATTTCCGTGGCCACGGGGAGAAGCGCGAGTCCTCTGTCCGTCAACTGATCGACCGCGTCGTCGTCACCATCGCCACCGCAGCCGTAGAGAACCGGTATCTGTCCGATGATGCTGGGAAGATTCTCGAAGACGAGCTTCGCTTCATGTGCCTCAACCAGATGATGGCGTTCAACTCGCCTGTCTGGTTCAACGTCGGGGCAGAAGAGAACCCGCAGTCGAGCGCCTGCTTCATCCTGAGTGTCGACGACACAATGGAGTCGATCCTCAACCTCGCCACCGAAGAAGGCTACGTCTTCCGCAAGGGTTCCGGGGCAGGGGTGAACATCTCCCGCATCCGCGAGAAGAACGCCCGACTGTCGGGCGGCGGCTACGCCTCCGGGCCGCTGTCGTTTGCCTTGGGATGGGACCGCAGCGCCGCTGCGATCAAGTCGGGAGGCAAGACGCGACGCGCAGCCAAGATGCTCGTCATGAACGACGACCACCCAGACATTGAAGCGTTCGTGATGACGAAGGTGGAGGCCGAGAAGGTTGTCCAGGCTCTCATCGCCGCTGGCTTCTCTCCCGAGTTCAACAAGGAAGGCGGTGCCTACGACCTCGCTCCTTGGCAGAACGCTAACAACTCGGTTCGTATCAGCGACGCCTTTATGAAGGCGGTCGAGGAGGGGTCCTCTTGGGGCCTCAAGTCGCGTGTGCCTGATGGTGGCGTAGCCCGTATGGTCAATGCACGCGATCTTTTCGGCAAGATTGCTGAGGCTGCTTGGGCATGTGGCGACCCTGGCCTCCAGTTTCACGATACCGTGAACGAGTGGCACACGTGCTCGGCGGACGGTCAGATCGTGGCATCGAACCCATGTTCGGAGTTCATGTTCCTCGACAACTCGGCATGTAACCTTGCTTCTCTTAACTTGATGAAGTTCCGTAAGGATGATGGGGCGTTCGACGTCGACGCCTTCAAGGCTGGTGTGGAGTTTACTATTCTCGCGCAGGAGACGCTCATCTCCTTCTCGGGCTTCCCCACGGAGAACATCACCAGAGAGGCGAAGAAGTACCGCACATTGGGTATCGGCTTCGCCAACCTGGGAGCCCTGCTCATGTCTCTCGGTCTGCCCTACAACAGCACCAAGGGTCGTGACCTAGCTGGATCGATCACCTCGCTCATGTCTGCTACCTCTTACCGGATGAGTGGTCAGATCGCCGAGAAGGTCGGGGCTTTCGAGGGCTTCTTCCGCAATCGGGAGCCGATGACGGAAGTGCTGAAGATGCATCTGGCAGCAAACGACGACCACGCCAGCCGTTCCATGTTCTCGGACATCTTCACCGAGGCCCATGATGAGTGGGAGGCTGCCATCACGTACGCCAATAGCACTGGAATGCGCAACGCGCAGGCCAGTGTTCTCGCTCCGACAGGCACGATCTCGTTCATGATGGATTGCGACACAACCGGCATCGAGCCTGACCTCGCCCTCGTCAAGTACAAGAAGCTCGTCGGCGGCGGGAGCATGAAGATCGTCAACCAGGGCGTGGGTATGGCCTTGCGTAACATCGGCTACTCCGCCGAGAATGTGGCTGACATCATCGCGTACATCGAAGCGAACGACACCATCGAGGGTTCTCCGCATATCAAGGACAAGGACCTGGCGGTTTTCGACTGCTCCCTCAAGCCTAAACGCGGTGATAGGTCGATCTCGGCTATGGGTCATGTGAACATGATGGCTGCCTGTCAGCCTTTCTTGTCTGGCGCTATCAGCAAGACCGTGAACATGCCCAGCGAGTCCACGGTGGAGGACGTCAAGCAGATGTACATGGAAGCGTGGCGCATGGGCTTGAAGGCGATTGCCATCTACCGTGACGGCTGCAAGGAGAGCCAGCCTCTCAACGTCGACGCGGAGACCGCTCCGCGTTCTGTGGCGGCTGGGGAGCTTCACCGCCGTCCGATGCCTAACGACCGTATGGCATCCGTACACAAGTTCGGACTCAACGGGCATAACGGCTACCTGACGCTCGGGTACTACCCGGACGGACAGCTTGGTGAAGTGTTCGTGAACGTCTCCAAGCAGGGATCGACTCTCAACGGTCTCCTCGACGGCTGGGCGACGCTGTTCTCGATTGCGATTCAGTGGGGTATCCCTGTGGACACCCTCACTGAGAAGTTCAAGCACACCTCGTTCGAGCCTGCTGGGTTCACGGGCAACCCGGATGTTCCCTCGGCTACGTCGCTGCTCGACTACATTGCGAGGATCGTCGAGATGAGGACCACCGCAGAGCCCGGATCACCTTCCGCCTCTGTTGCCAAACCCAGTGTCCCAGTGCGCGAGGGTCGGCGGGTTGTTTCTGGTCCTCCATGCCTTGCTTGTGGTCACATGACTGTTCGTGCAGGTTCGTGCCACAAGTGCGACAACTGCGGGGACACAACCGGCTGCGGCTGACCTACAGCTCAGTGTAAGTAAGGAGAAAGCCGGGTCGTACTCCCGGCTTTCTCCGTATAGTATTCCCCATTAACGGCACGCTGATGGTAGTGGGGTCCTACTTGTGCCGATAATTATTGGACAGGAAGATAGGCTCGGTCTCCTATTTGAGCTGGCGGCAGACCCTATGGCTATCGTCGACCTGCGTGGCTACCTGCTGCGCAAGGTTAACCCGATGTTCCGTTACCTATTTGGGAACGACAAGATTGAGGGAGGTTCTCTTCTCGACCTCATGCATCCTGAGGAAGCTGTAGCCGTGCGTGCCGACAGTACGGGGGCTGCCCTTCGTGGCACCCGGCACTTTCAGACGAATGGTGGTGATTCGCTATGGCTGTCCTTGAGCGCTACGCCATGCGTAGGCGACAATGAAGCGATCCTCATCGGACGAGACGTTACCGAGGACAAGACGAGAGAAGCAGAGCTAGCGCATAGGGCTCACTACGACGCGGTTACGGGGTTGCCCAACAGGCACCTGTTCATGGATCGAGTCCAGCAAGGACTGGCCCAAGCAGGACGTGAGCAACGTGGCGCTGCTATCCTCTTCCTGGACCTCGACAGTTTTAAGCCCATCAATGACACTTATGGGCACGCCGTGGGTGATGCCGTTCTGCGATCAGTAGCGCTACGCCTTAGGGAGACTGTTCGCCAGACAGATACTGTCTCCAGGTTCGCGGGCGATGAGTTCTTGGTCTTCTTGTCCATGCTCCGAAGCGTAAGCGAGGCGGAGGTCATAGCGTCGCGTATTCGCGCTGTCATTGGGAGGCCAATTGCGGTAGGAGATGTTGATGTTTCGGTGGGTGTTTCGTGTGGCGTAGCCACCTTCCCCGAAGACGGTAACGACATCGACACCCTGCTCTTACAGGCAGATAAGCGGATGTACTCACAAAAGAAGGGCTGACTTATGCCGGCCAACCACGAAGACGACCTCTTTACCCAGGCACATCCCTCTCACCTCGATCGTGAGGAGCTTAACGCTCCTCAATCCCACACTGTCAGTAGACTACCCACCTTCGAGGACTTGTACGTGGTCGTAGATGGCTACGTTATGTCTGCCTCGGAAGACGAGATGAAGTGAACGTTACACAATTGATCGACGCTCTTGCGGATACCTTCGCCGCCTCGGGCGCGAACCACGGTCACGCGCGGTTCCATCTTCAGCAGGTCCGCTACCCACTGGTTCGTCTACTCGATAAGCATGGGCGGTTCACTCCGACGTATGTGCCTGCGGGAGAGTTCGGTATCGGCGCCGTTTCGGAGCACGAGGACCACATGGAAGCGCATGTCTTTATACATGGTGATGGCAGCACCCTGTCCGCAGCCGTCGTTCGCTACTACCCGGAGTAGTCCATGAGCTTCCTCCCTGACATCCCTGGTGCCGAGGTCATCCCCAGCAAGAGTTTCTGGGCAGGACGCAAGGCGGAGTGGCCCGTATCTGGCGTGGTGCAGCACTACACCGCATCAGCCTCGGAGGGAGGGCTCGTCAAGTGGATGGGTACACCGGAGTCAAAGAACTCTGCGCACGTATTCATCTTCCGAAACGGCCACGTCGTACAGATGGTGAGCTTCGCGGACAGGGCGTTCCACGCGGGGGAGAAGCAGGGGAAGGGGTTCTGGCCGCGTGGCATTTCCCAACCGACGAACGTCAACCAGTTCACGATCGGCATCGAGAACTGCAACGTTGGCTGGCTGCTACAGTCAGGTAACGACTTCTACCTACCTGCCAAGACGACGGCGGGTTTCGTCCCTGGTAGAAAGTACAGTGGCCCGAAGCCGGAGCGAGCAGCAGACCATTTCGGCGTCATGCGCTACTGGGAGCCCTACAGCGACAAGTTGGTAGCGGCTAACATCGAGGTTCTCAAGCGAATCGTCGATTCGTACCCAATCATCCAGGCAAAGGATATCTGCTTCCACTCCGACGTGTCTCCTCACCGGAAGAGCGACCCGGGTCCTCTCTGGCCGCACGATTACGTGCTGAACGAGGTCTTCGGTACGGAGGAGATGATCCCTCCAGCGTTGGCTGACGCCGATGACCCTGATGATGATGACGATGAGATTGCCTCGCTTGGTGACTCGCGAGGTGATAACGCCGAGGCGGAAGAGAACCCAGAGTGGCACTACGATTACGACGAGCAGATGTCGATGATCGAGCGCGTTATCAAGCCTAGTGAGTGACGAACATGGTCATGCAGAGACATCCCATCTTAGAGGCGTACCAAGCGCACGACGGCAGGGATGCCCTACGAGTTACCGCATGATGGCGATGGCGAACAAGGTGTTTCTCACCTCGATCGTGTTGATCGCGCATGGTCTTGTGGCTGCGGCCTCGATGGTGCAGAACGTCAAGAACAGCGCCCGCGACAACATCGCCAAGCCACACTGAGGCATGGCTGACACCTCGCTCTCTGCTCGGATCAATGCTCTCGCCAAGAGACTGTCCGATGCCTCGATGCCCAGTGACGTCTCCGCTGCCATAGAGGCAGTTGCTCGTCAGGTTTCGGCAGCGAGCGTCTCGCAGAAGCAGAAGAACAAGGTGCTGACCCAGCTTTACTGGGCAGGCAAGAGCGGCAAGTACCCGGACACCTTCCCGCAGGAAGTCCTCACCGCTCTCGAAGATGACGGCCTCATCAAGATGACGCGCCACGCCACGTCCCGCTACCGCTTGACCGAGAAGGGCGTCGAGAAGTTCGCTTCCATCTCAAAGAAGAAGAAGGAGCTTGTGGAGAAGGGCGTCCGTCGTCATGCGTCTGTTGACGAAGACCCGGCTCAGCAGGCTACGCGCGCCCTGAACCGTGCGAACCAGGCTATCTTCGCAACAGGTGCGGTTTCCTCCCAGAAGCACAAGACGACGTGGGTCGGCATCCCGCTTCCGAAGAAGTACGCTTCCCGCTTCCCCGACGCTGCGGTACACAACCACGGCGACGAGCCGCACATCACGATGTTGTTCGTTGGGGACAAGGATTACAGCCCCGGCGAGCAGTCGGAGATCCTGTATCGCGTGCGTGCGGCGGCGAAGACGATCCCTCCCTTCCGTGTGTACGTCGATCCGAACACCGGGCTCCGCGACTTCGGTGAGGGTGAGGCTGGAGAGAAGGCGCTTTGGCTTCCTGCTCGATCAGAGCCTCGTGGTGAGCTTGAGCGCCTTCACCGGATGCTTCGTCTGTCCCTTGAGCGTGAGGGTGTCGTGGTTGCCCATCAAGACTCGTTTGTCCCTCATGTTACGTGGGCCTACGTCTCGAATGAGATCCCAGAGGACAAGCGTCGTCGCCTGGACGCCCATGTTGCAGACCGCTTCCGTGATGGTTTCTACTTCGAGGTGAGGAGCATCTCGCTGTCGATGCCTGACGGATCGACGAAGAACATCGCCTTGAGCCCGCTGCCCAAGAAGACCATCTACTGAGCGAGGCTGCTTGTGCCCATCATCCAGTCGATCAGCGCGGGGCTCACCGATCTTGCGCGAGAGTACCGCGCCCGGGGTGAGGCTGATGGTGGTATCGTCATTGGCGATTGGAGCTTCCAGGTCGGCACCGATGGCTACGAAGTGCTCAACCCGGACGTGGCGTTGGATGCTGACTTCGGTCTTCAGGCGCTCTCAGCGCCCGTCGGAGGGACGCGGTACCTCGGGCGTGTCGGTACCTCGGGAGCAGCCGCAGCCATCACACCAACCGGCTCAGACGGTCTGGTAGCTGTTTCTGGGCTTGCTGCCATCCCGTCCTCCATCAACAAGCGATGGCTCCGCATCTACGGGTCCGGCGACCCCAACGCCAATGGCACCTGGGTCATCTCCTCATGGACCTCGGCCACCGACGTGGTCATCCACAACCCACTACTCACGGCGGCGGATGCAGGCCCGTTGAATTGGGAACTGCGTGAGGCGTGTGTCCTCAACCCCAACCCCAGAGCTATCGACTTTCATGGACGTCTGGAATCGCCAGATGGCACCGTCGATGATATGGAGCTTGGCGAGGTAGGGGTCTTCTGTCGGGTACTCAATGCCCCTTCTTCTACCCCAGGTCTTCTCGGAAACACACTCTTGTTTGCAAGGGCCAACCACCCAGCGTTCGCCAAGATGGCGGAAATGACCGTGGGCTATCACATCTGCGTGCAAGCGTAAGGAAAGACACCAATGGACAACCGTGCTCGTAAGGCCGCTGCTGCCGCTCTCCGCAATGCCGCTGACACCCTTCTCCGGGGAATCAAGGCTGACACCTACCGCCCCGACATGGGGCACCAGCCGACCCCGGAGCCCGCACCCGAGTCCTCCGAGTCCGAGTCCTCACAGCCCGCTCCCGCTCCCGCAGCGGAAGTGGACGAGGACACCGACGACGAGGACACCGACGAGGATGACCTCGACGATGATGACGATGATGACCTCGACGAGGACGAGCCCACGGTGATGGGTTCCGTTCGTCGTGCAGGGCTCATCAAGGCCGCGAAGTCGATCACAGTGACGCTTCCGCTTGAGAAGGCCGTGAAGATCGCGGGCCTGGAGCGCGAATGGAAGGCCGTTGATAACTTCGAGCCGGACTCTCGGGTTGAATATGAAGAAGATGAGACCCAGGAAGAGCACGATGAGCGGATGCTGGCCTGGGAAAGTGAGCAGCTAGACGACCTGTTCAACTACTTCATCAGCTACCTTGAAGAATGGTTCAATGGTATCCAGGTTGATCGCGACGCCGACGTGTCGGCTGAATATGATGATGGGGCGGTGGACATCACCATCACCAACCCGGACTTGGTCTTCAGGACGATCATCGAAGGAGTCGGAGATTTCGGCGTCGGAGAAGAAGACTTCACGGACAAGCGCACGGTGCTCGCTCACCTCCCGCACCTCGCCTCGTTCTACGAGGTCTACGGAGCCAGGCCGCCGCGCTGGGACCCGAACTGAGAGCATGATGAACGCACAAACACGCAGCAACATCATCAAGGCACTTCTTCATGCGGCCTCTGTGCTCATTGCGGAAGATGAGTTTGACTCCGAAGCGGTCGATATCGCCAACCGGACCTCGCGCTCGCGCGGTGCCGTTGGTGCCAAGGCTGTGACGCCGCGTGTTGTGCGTAGCCTCGTTAAGAACAAGAGCGCCAAGATCCTCGACTTCGGAGCTGGTAAGGGCGCCGACCATGCCATGTCTCTTCGCGAAGACGGCTACGACGTCACTGCGCACGAGTTTGGCAGCAACGTGCAACCTGGTGTCCACGATCCTGATGCACTTCGTAACGGACCTTACCATGTGGTGTACGCCTCGAACGTGCTCAATGTCCAAAGCTCTAAGGCGATGCTGCGGAAGACGCTGATGCAGATCCACAAGGCGCTGCGTCCGGGCGGTGTGTTCATCGGCAACTTTCCGATGAGCCCGAGGAAGTTGCAAGGCTTCACGTCGAACGACATGGCGGCTGCCATTGAGGAAGTGTTCGGTCATCCTCCCCAATACGTTCCGAAGGTGGGCGCCCAGCCCAAGGACCTCGGACCCAAGGGCGCACCGAAGACACCCGTCTTCTACGTCGAGAGGTAACCGTGGATACTTCGTGGTACCTGATTCACATCCGTCCTCCGCCTGTCGAGGAAGACGACAAGAAGGGTCAAGAGGACGCTGACAAGAAAGCGTCCGATGTGGCTGAGTCCACGATGCTTGGTCCTGACCGGTTCCCTTTGGTGGGAACCACGGTGTGCCACATGCTCGGGTTGGAAGCCTACGACGAGGAGCGTCTCAAGCGGGACAAGGAGACGCCTCTCTGGGACAAGATCCAAGACGAGGCTCGACCTGCCTGGGCGCCCGACCTGCTGCGTCTCGGCTACGCCATCCTGTTCAAGCGTGAGGGCTTGCCCAAGCTCGCCGTGAAGCTCGGGATCAAGAACCCGCTCAGCATGGATGGCAAGAACAAGAACAAGCGGAAGCGTACGCTGACGTTTGACGACGTGTACGTCATCGGCGTTGTTCCGCACATGATGCCGTTCTACATGCCAGACGTGAAGCTCAAGCCTGAGGACTGGTGGTTGTCGACGAAGGAGTCGAAGAGCGTCATGGCCCCATACTTGGCCCCCAAGGGCTGTACGGTGGTGACGGGTGCTCAACGCCTCGCTGACGTCGTCATTCAGATCCTACGCAGCCCTGAGGGGTACCCGCGGGACAACCCGCTGCGCGATGAAGAAGCTGAGTACGCGGAGTTCATGAACCCACTCGTTCCTCTCCTACCTCGCTCTCCGAACGACAAAGGTAAATCGTCCCCCGAGTCAACCAACTACGGTAATAACCCGGCGGTCCCGAAAACTGGATACGGTGGTGAGTACGGATGGGCCGGAATCGAACTGTTCCGCTACTAACCTGTGATTGAAAGGAAAGAGAACAATGGCTAAGAAGAAGAAGACGAAGGACGAGGCTCCCGAGGCTGAGGTGGCTGAGGTTGCGACCCCCGAAGCTGAGGTGGCTACCACTGAGCCAGAGCCCGAAGCTGCTGAGCCCGAAGCTGCTGAGCCTGAGCCCGAGCCCGAGCCCGAGCCCGAAGCTGAAGCTGAAGCACCGGAGCCCACCAAGGAGGCACCCGCTCCGGCTGCTCCGGCTGCTCCGCGTCAGCGTCCTGTGTCCGGCATCCGTCGTCGGTAGCCCCTTATGCAAAAGCTGTGGACTTGGCTCAAGCCAAAGCTCGTTTGGATCCTCGCCGGCATCGGATTGGTGCTCGGCGGGATTCTTACGCTCGTATCCTGGGGGAACATCGGGCCGCCGCGTCGGAAGTTTCCCGAGCGCCCCGAGCTTGATGACCCAAAGGATGTCGTCGTCCCTGATGTGACGACTTCTTTCGAGGACAAGCCAGTGGACAGGTACGAAGAGAAGAAGCGTCCAGAGAACGTTACACCGGATGCGGACGTGGCTGACCTGAACAGCAGGTTCAAGTAACGTTCTTCAACCGTGCGCGGTGAGAGTCGACGTACACGAGATGATCCTCGCCGCTGGCGCCGACCGATACCTGTACGCCGAAGCCACACCGCGTGTACGTAGCGTTTCCCCAAGCCGTCCAGCGGTTGTCAGCGGCGATGTTGATCTGGGACGAGAGCTTCGTCCACAGCGGCGAGGCTTCCGTACCCGAGTTGTAGAACGTCTCGATGAGGTCCCTATCTACGACGCCACCGTTTAGGATCGGCGTCACCTCTAGCCTGATTTGGTACCAAGTGTCGAACGAGATGGCCAATAGGCTTGGGTACCACGTCGTCGTAAACGACGTGTTGGTCAGTGCTAGTCCTAGAGTGTAGGTGCCGAACGCGGCGGATCCGTTGCTGATCACATTACCGTACCCAGCATACAGGGCAACGCCCGGGGGGAGCTGGCCCGACCCGGCGACGAGTGACGACTTCGCGTGTAGTGACACGCACCCGCCGCCTGCGCCGCCAAGCCACGTCGGAATGCGGAACCACATTTCCGTCTGGATGGCCTTCGTGCTCGGGATGCTGGTTAGCAGCGGTTCACTTGCCGACTTGACCGCGAAGAAGTTGTACGCACGTCCGTTGTTGGGTGTCGTAACCTTGAACTCTCGGCATTCCGTGCCCTGCAAGGTGAGAGGTGACGCAAGACTCGCGTGCGTTTTGAGCACGCCGTCGTCGCCACCGACGATGGCGGCTGAGTTGTAGGCTTGGTCGACGTCGTAGTCGGATAGAGCCATCACGTCACCTCGGCTTCATCTGTACTTGGAAAGAATCGCTGTACGCACGACAAAGCTCGCCGCTCGATCCGGTTTTGAGTTGCACGCCGAACGCGCACTTCGTGAGAGAAGCATTGCCGTAGACGATCCAACGTCCGCCGCTATCGAGATTCACCTGCGAGAAGATAGATGTCCACGTAGGATCCGCTTCCGTACCGGAGTTGTAGAACGCCTCCACAAGCTCGCTGTCAACGATACCGAGCGTAGCGATCGGTGTGACCTCCAGGCGGATCTGGTACCAAGTGTTGTACGAAATGGCCAACAGTGACGGGTACCACGTCGTCGCAGTGGCGCTAGCGATCGACAAGCCGATCTTCGGTGCCAAGTAACTAGAGCCAAAATTGAACGTGCCCGAATGCCCGGCGTACAGTCCGATGCCCGGCGGGTTGTACTGCCCAAATCCGATGTTGCACACACCACTCGTTTTCAGGTGGATGGATAGGCACGACTCGGCGGCCGTTCCCGTCGAGGGGTAGAGGCGCACCCACATAGTGGCGCGCATCGCCTTCGTGTCCGGTACGGCTACCATTCTTGGATCGGAGGAACCCTTGATGGCCAAGTACTGGTAGCGTCGGATGTTGATCTCGGACAGGTTGCTGCGCCACTCACGGCAGTGCGCACCCTGCAACGTCAACGGAGACGCCAGGTCAGCGTGTGTGGCCTCGGTCCCGTCGTTGCCGCCTGTGATGGTGATCCCAGTATATGAGTCAGTGATGTCGTAGTCAGCGAAAGACATTCGTCAGGTCCAGTCGCTTTCAAAGTCCTCGAACCATGTCGTCTCCGCTGTGCCGAAGTCGGGGGTCGGGATGGTCAGCGCATCCCAAGCCACATCGTCAGCGATGAATTCCTCTAGGAAGTCACCGGACAGTCCCCACTCCGAGTGGGTCCGCACCAAGAGAGCGGGATCCGCTACTATTAGACAACGAGCCATGTACGAGAATGGCTTGACGACCCGGTTCTTCACGGTGTAGTGATGAGCTACCTGTTGTTGGTTGAGATCATGGTCGTTAAGCTAAGCCCACAGTACATGCGTCAAGCAGGCGCCCGGAGGACCCGTGAAGGACCGCCTTACGCCCTTGCTTTGCTTTGTACTGGCGTTGATGTTCGTAACGGGAGCAACCCTAGCCGGGCCGGAGAGTCCCGCCGCGCTCCCCGTCGCCAAGGATTGCTTCGAGCACCGGGAGACTCACACGCTGGTACGCATGGACGTTCTGGCTACGCTCAACGCATCTGACAAGAACCTCGCCCTTTGTGAGCCTGCTCTCGACCAAGCACAGACCGACCTGACGCGCGCCAAGGCCGACTTGCTTTCTTTGCAGAAGGCAGCGATCGAGCAGCGCGCCGTCATCGCCGAGTACAAGGCGCAGAAGCGGGTTCTTGAAGCCCACATCACCAAGCTCGAAGGCATCGTCTGCCCCGAACCTACTCTCGGTGATCAATTAGCTCAAGGCTGGGAGAACGTGGATGGTGTCGTCGGTATCGGGGCTGGCTACGCTCTTGGTACGAGCATGTGCATCGGGTTAGCCTACGTCTTCAATCAGCCCGCATTCACGCGCTGAGCCTCAAGGCAGGTCGATAAGCGCTGTCGCTCTGCATCCTGCTTCTAGGAGACAGCATGGATGCCATGACGAAAAAGCGCGCCGCAACAGCACTACGGAGTGCAGCTAAGACGCTGGAAGCGCGAGGGCCGACTACCCCGCGTGCCGTCTACCGGGTCGGCACCAAGCCCGGGCAGTCCGAAACCATGCGGTCCATGCGTGATTTCTTTGAGGTCTATGCGCAAGCAGGTAACGACCTCATGGAAGGACGTGATCCTGGGGAGCGCATCGAGCGTCTTCAGAACCTCGCGACTCTAATTGGTAACGACCTCGACGACCTCGTCGCTGCTGTCCGGGAGCTAGCGTGAACGACTGGCGCAAGAACGTCATCCAGGCGCTGACCGTTGCAGCAGAGAAGCTCGATCCCCAAGCCGAGAAGGCGATGGAGAAGTCGAGCAAGAAGAACAAGGGCGATAAGGTCTGGGTCGAGGTAACGACGCAGCCCGAGAAGACCAAGAAGTCCTGGGTGGGTCGGGCTACCTTCGTATGGAAGAAAGACCAGAGCGAAGAGAAGCACTCGATGCCTATCACGCTCCCCGGCCCTGCAAAGCTCACGATCAAGAGCAAGAAGCTCCAGGTCAAGCCGAAGGAGGGGGCAGCCTACTTCTTCGGTGTGGACGCCCCCATTTCCAAAGCGAAAGCCCCGAAGAAGAAAGACGAGAGCGAGGCCGGCTCCCGCTACGACGACTTCAAGGGCAAAGAGATGACGATGCAGGACGTCATCGACGGAGGCGCTACCTTGAAGGAAGCGCTTGGTCACTTGGAGCCCTCCAAGTACCCGGCACCGGAGATCGATCCATCGACTGTCCGCGTCGACTTGACAGGCGATCTCGACAGCAAGGCGCTGCTCATCTGGAAAGACCCGAAGGGGCGCGACCAGAGAGCGTACACCCCTGAGTTCCACCGCCGCACTGCCGCGAAGAAGTGGGAGCGCGTCAAGAAGCTCGATACACGCTTCGACATGGCTAAAGAGGCGATCAAAGCCGTCATGCAGGACGACAAGCGCGACGACAACGACCGAGACGCGGCTGCGGTTCTCTCCATCATCACGGAAACCGGGCTGCGACCCGGCCGCGTGGCTCATCTGAAGAAGTCAGGCAACCGTGGTATCTCCACGCTGGCTGCTGAGAACATCACGATCGACGGCGACACCGTGAAGTTGAAGTTCATCGGCAAGAGCACCAAGGAGAACAACGCGGAGTTCACGGACCCTGACCTTGCCAAGTACCTGAAGAAGCGCTTGGAAGGGAAGTCTGGGTCGGACCTCGCGTTCGACGTGGGTGACAAGGACCTGTCTCCGATCATGGACGAGTCTGGGCTCAGCGACTTCCACCCCAAGGACTTCCGTACCCTTCTCGCGACGCGCAAGGGAGCCGAGGCACTCGCTGGGCTGGAAGCACCTCCGCCCCCGCTCCCCGAGAACGAGAAGAAGGCGAAGCGACTGATCAAGAAGAAGGTCAAGGAAGCCAGCCAGAAGGTCGCCGACTTCATCAACAACACAGCCGCGATGGCACAGAAGGCGTACATCAGCCCCGCCATCATCGAGAGCTACGTGACCCGCGTCGGCGGGAACATGAACATGCTCGGTGCCGCTGCAAGCACAGTGTCGCAGGTCGTCGCGAAGGGTCCGCCTACCGCAGAGGAACTGTGGGAGACGGCCAAAGACATCACGCTCCCCGGTGCTGACGAGGACGTCGAGGACATGCCGGAGAGCCTCGACGATGAGGAACTCGACTCCGACATTCTGCCCGAGGCACTGGAAGGTGACGACGAGATGACCGACGACGAGAAGAAAGCAGTCGCCTCGGCGCTGCGTGCTGCCGCCTCAGCGCTGTCTGCTGGCTATTGATGATGATGATGATGATGATGATTACTGAGGTCTAGCTCATGAATACCGACGAGAAGAAAGCAGTCGCCTCGGCGCTGCGTGCTGCCGCGTTGGTCTTGGGTGGTAAGCAGACCTTCTACCACCTAACGGACAAAGCCAATTTCAAGTTCGACTCGAAGAAGGTCCCCGAGGACAATGCCATCGCCCTACGTGAGCGAAAAGCTCCGGGATTGTTCCTCGTCTCCAGCGACAACGTCACAAGGTGGACGCAGGGAAAAGGGTACATTCGGCCCTTCCTTGTCGAGATCGAAGTCGACACAGACCTCCTCGTCGCCGAGCGATGGGGAGGCGAGATGTTCCTCCCCGCTGAGCACTTAGACAAGGCGCGTGTCACTCGCATCATCCCCTACGATGCATGGCTACGTGAGGAATTCGGTGGCTGGGGATCGACTGAGGAGTGGTTCGACACCGAATTCGACACCGAAGCACCTATACCCAAAGAGGAGATTCGGAAGTATCTGTTTCATGGATGGCGATGGAAGGGCGACGTCCGTACAATGAGCCCTGCCTGGGTGAAGCGATACAAGAAGCGAGTCCGCGACTACGTTCGTCAGGGCGGGACATCATGAAGGCTGACGACATCATCCAAACCTTCAGCACGATGACGCCCGAGGAACTCAAAGAGGTGTTCGGGAGGCTGACCCGCGCCTTCGCGCAGAAGGCAGAGAACCTCTACGACGAGAACCCGGAGGGGAACGGTAAGCTCGCGCAGCCGTACTCGGACATCGCGTACATGATGACAGGCGCCTCGGAAGCCTTCGACGAGGGAGAAGACGAAGACGTACCGGTTGACGAAGCGCCCGTCACGGCCAACACTACCCGCACCCCGACGCTGACCGAGGTTACCTCTCGGCGCAACCCGTGGGGTGGGCGGTGATGTGTCGGCTTTCAAGCTCGTAGGTTCAGGCTACAACACGATCGACACCTTGGTGCTCGACGTCTCGTACATGGCGCATCGTCATGCCCACGCTCTGGGTTCCCGGATGGAAACCAGCGAGGGGATGATGAGCGGCCACATCTTCGGCTGCTTCAAGCAGTTGAAGTCCTACGTGTTCGCCCTCAAACCGCGCAGGCTGGCTTTCGCCTACGATCGGGGGTGCAAGTGGCGACGGGAGCTGAACGCCGCTTACAAGGCGACTCGCGGCCCCGTAGAGCATGGTGACGGTCGATGGTCGCCCGGCCCTGACATCGAGCGCCTCTTCCGTAACTTCCCAGGGACACACCTAGCAGCGGAGGACTGCGAAGCCGATGACATGATCGCTTGGTACGCCGAGCAGCATCGCAAGTCTACGAACCAAGGGGCCACGGTCATCTACTCCGCCGACCGTGACCTCTGGCAACTCATCTCGGACAAGGATGAGGTCGCCTGCATCATCACGAAGAAGCCCAAGGGACAGCCTCGCGCCCGCTCTGCGAACATCTGGGTCAAGGAATCCCAGGTGAGGGAAGACTTCGGCGTAGGACCCGATAACTTGAGCAAGGTGAAGGCGCTGTTGGGCGATCCCTCCGACAACATCAAGGGTCTACAAGGTGCTCGCAAGGGCGGAAAGAAGGATGCCCTCCGCGCCTTCTGTGAGGACACTTCGGCCCGAGCCTACTTTGACGAGAGCGTCTCCTCTCCAAAGCTCAACGCCCCGGACTGGTTGGCGGATGCGCTGCTCACGGAGCGGGACACCATGATCAAGAACTTCAAGATCACCGACCTACGCAGCGCGCTGGATCGAATCCCGCCCGGCGGCGTGGAGGATCAGAAGGGGAACCTGGCTGGGGCCATGGACGTGCTGCTGGAGTTTGAGTGCGAGAGCCTGCTCGCTCAGACAGAGCCGATGTTCAATGCTTTCCGTGGGTATGATGAGCACGGGCATAAGCCTGTGTTCACCGTATAGGGTCAGCGAGGCACTCTCTTCCAAGGAAGCTATATTTCATGGAAGGGGTGCTCCTGTGTACGATGACGAGGATGAAGAGGCTGGTCTGTCGGAGGTCGATGCGGCGCTGATGGAGGCGCTGGTCGCGGTCGGTCTTCTGTCCGTCCACGGTGACATCGACAACTATCGGGAGCGCGCTGCTGATGGCTTCCGCAACCTGGCCCTGCTGATGGAGGATGAGTCACCCTTCATCGGGGTTGCTCGGATGGCTGTGGACATGGTGGACAACTACGCCGAAGGGTTGAGCCTCGAAGCGCAGGAACCGTACTTCGAGAAGTGCCGGGAGTTCGCTCAGCGCTTCATGGCAGACGAACCTACGCCTGCGCTTCGCTTGGTTGAGGACGACGAGGACGAGTAGAAGCTCGTTCGAGCGCCCAGCGCAGCCAGTCCTCATCTTGCCAGTGACTACGGTCGCACACGTAGAACTTCTCTACGATGTTGCGAACGTTGTCATGCGCCATGGTCACCGACCAATGCTTCCTCGTACTCTTTGTGGGGAGCGCAATGATCTCTTTGGTGTCCTGCGAGATACAGACGAAGATGTCGACGTGCTTGTTCGTAACACCTCTCACCGTGTCAATGAAGATTTCCTTGAATGGGAAGTCCTCGGGGCAGGTGAAGGCGACGTTCCGGCTCTTGACCTCTAGGACGTACCCGTAGGACACGAGGTCGACTTGCTCGGCGTACTTGTGCGCCTCGCTGATGTCGTCCCGGATGCTGAGGGCGCCTTGGTCGACATCCAGTCCCCAGGATCGAATCCTTCTCGCGACCTTAACTTCCCAGTGCCTGCCTTGTAGGAGGAGCTTCTTGAAGAGGTCGTCGTTCTCGTTCCAGGCCGTCATGCCCTGAACATATCAGGCGGGTTCCCAGACGCGCACCTCTTTCCCGCCGCGCCCCGCGCCCCAGGAGAACGTGACCTTCCCCGCGCGGCGGAGACGTTCGAGCGCGTTGCGGACGGCCTTATCCTGGTTTGCCCGCGTAAGGAACTTGATGTCGATAGGCAGCCCGTAGTTGTGAAGGTCTCCCCGCAGAATTGCCGTCGTCAGTGATGGCTCGCCGAGGTGGGGGCGTTGGCGGTACGCGGCGTACGCGGATTGGATGCCCTCAAGCAGCTTTTCCTCCAGCCACTTCTCGTCCTCTGGAGACAGCTTAGAGGCTCCGGACAAGAGACCACGCGCTGCGCTTACGGCTTCCAGTGCCCCAAGCAGCGGCTTGCGGTACTGTTGGAAGTTTCTAATCACCCAGTTGACGACCTCGTCAAGCTCTTCGTTCTTGTAGACAACGTTACCCGTATTCTGCGAGATGACCTCCCAGCTATCATAGCCCTCGCGGATAGGCACGATGTTGCGTGCGGTCTTCCCCTCGAAGATGATCTGCGGCTCATCGTCGCCGTAGTGCCAGACCCGGATGCCGTTGGCCTGGAAGACCACGGCTTCCTTGCCGTACTTCCAACCTTGCCCGTGTTGTCCCTTGCCGTAGCGCTTGAAGTCGTCTGTGTCATAGGCGAAGTTGAACCCGCCACGCTTGGACTCCATCTTCCAGTGCGTTGAGAGCCCGAGTTGGTTCAAGTCATCCACGTCAACGCCGTGCTTGAACCCCTGCGAGGCTATGGCCAGAGCATCTCCCGTGAAGTGGATGAGCCACTCGTTCTTGACCATGCTCTCGTAGCTCATGAAGAGGAAGGGGGGTGCATCGGACTCGCGGTTGATATCGTCGTTACGGTGCGTCTCTTGGCGAAAGGCGGCAGCCAGCTTGTCGTCTTTGAGGAGTTCCTCGATGTTGTCGACCTCTTCCCATATGTCCTCCGGCTCCTCGTCTATGATCCCTTCCTGCGCTGCCCACTCGAAGAAGACGTGGGGGAAGTTGTGGGCCAACTCGCGACCCTCATCCGCATTGGAGAGCGACAGCATTTTCTTGAGGTAGGTCAACGGCGCGGTCAGGAAGGCACTTACTCGGGACACAGGTCACTCCTCTGGCACGCGCAGCCGGGTTCCGTTGCGCAGGTCTTCGACGATGAGATACAGGCGTTACCGCAAGCCTGGGATGCAGAACACACCCGGCAACAGTGAAACCTTGGTGTGCATGGTTTCCCATTGTGGACGTACGGGTGCTCGCTGACAAAGGGGTTGTTCACGCCTTGAAGCTCGGCGATCCGCCGGTCACGTTCAAGCTCCCACTCGTCTGGTGGGTCCGCGAGGCTCCACGCTTGAAACTGTACGCGCTCCTCTTCCATGAGCGGGACATCCCAGACCAAAGCCATGTAGAGCGAAGCGCGCGCTACTTCCCCCTGAGACGCAGGGCGAACCTCAGCGACGCTGCTGGTTACCTCGAAGTCACAGGCACCATAGGCCCGTTCCTCCCCCGCCACAGAGGAAAAAGGCTTGTTCGATCGGTCAGCGTTCAACTCGCCGATGGCGGGCCACAGGTTGTGGAGGTCTGTTTCCATCGCCCGGAACACGGGGTCGACCTTTCGACAGCACTCGCGCGGAGAAAGCCAGCTTCCTGACTCACGTTGGCACGTAGGGAACGCGGTCTTGTCTTCCCAACACTTCCGTCCCTTGCCCATGCGGTAGGCAGTGACGATGTGCTCCCACTCGATCCGGCCTGTGCGGACATTCACGTTACCAGTCGCCGTGAACATCTGCTTGGGTACGTAGCCACACTGCTCCGGGTTCAAGGTGCTATCTACCGAGAAGTCGCATCCACAGTAGAGCGTTTGCCGATGATCGAGCGTGACCTCCATCGCGCGCTGCTTGGCGGTTGTGAAGGAGCTTGGCGTCATGGGTTGGCTGACAGCCAACAAGGCCAGGCCCATCGTTAGGAGGGGAGCATTCATCCCTTAGAATGCACACTCTGGTACGAGGTCCGCGAATGAACGATGACGCCCGTAAGCAGGTAGCCAAAACGCTCCGCACTGCCGCTGCCGCGTTGGTCAAGGGTATGGCGTTCGACGTCGACAACCCGGCACAACGAGCAGAGCTAGCCGAGAAGTTGCAGCAGAAGCTCGGGGCCATCGGGTTCAAGCCCTCGACCCGCCGGACCCGGGACAAGGGTCGCTCGTACGGAAAAGAAAGATGGCAGGGGCAGGAGTTGGTGCTCACGTTCCAGCACCGCAAAGATCCTGGCCTCGTCATCAACGTCTTCACTTCCATCACGAAGGGGAAGGAGACGGTACGAGGCAAGGGCGCGGACGCCATCCGCATCTGTACCGAGTACGAGACGAAGGCGCTGCGCGAGGGAAAGGAAGAAGGTGCTTTCAGCACCGGCAAACTCGTCTTCCAGCGACCCCTCAACCCGAAGGAAGAGGTTTCGCAGTGTACCATCCACCGACGCGCGAACTCCGTCGATGACATCGTCGAGCGCGTCGTCAATAGAGCCCGGATGGCTTACAAGGCACTCAACATCGTGAAGCGGTGTGGGAAGTGTCAGGCACCTGTCGCGCTCAGCAAGGCCGGCAAGGAGTATTGCTCGGAGACGTGCTGGAAGAGTGGGAAGACTTCGGGATCGGTTACGGAGGACGGGAGCGGCGAGTTCAACAAGAAGCTGGCGGGCCTGCTCAAGCGCTTGAAGCGGGACATCGGGGCGACGAAGATTCGTCAAGGCTACAAGGGGACAGGAGGTCGGTCCCACCGTCGTCAGATTTGGATCGACCAACCGGACATCGATCGAGGCATCGACATCTGGTTGGAGGACAGCCAGATCAAGCTCGGCGGCATCCTCTACACGGGCGCCGGTCAGATCCCGTACGGTGATGACTCCCCCGAAGATGTCTACAAAAAGCTCGTGTCTTGGTTCAAACTCTTCATCGACGCGAAAAGGCGCAAGGCAAGTGCTTCAGCGTCGGTTCTGTCCTCTTCCTTGGAGATTGAATGGGAAGGAGAGGGTAGGGTCGGTGATTCCAGACACCTGACTCGACGGGAAAGGGGAACCATTCCTACCGCTGAGGCGATGAAACTCCGAGGTAAGAAGGGCGAGGAAAAGTACCTACACTGGCGAACCGAGAACGGGGAGAAGCTCTTCGGACGCTACCCCGAGGCGAGGTGGGAAGCCTTCGTAGCCGACATCAAGAAGCGCGGCATCCAAGACCCGATCCTCGTCGTCAAAGACCACGGCAAGGAGCCCCTCATCTATGAGGGCAACCACCGCGTTCGCGCTGCTGACCAGGCAGGGCAGCGGGAGGTTCCTGTGGAGATCAGGTACTTCGGTCATGCAGAGCAGGACGCGCTCGTAGCACCTAAGACCAAGCGCGACAAAGCATAAGCGGAAGCTGTCCCCGTAGGCTCCGCGACCCGCGTTCGGGTGTTAGCGGCCTGTGCCCAGGCCCACCCGATTACGACGGCCACTTCCACCTGACGGCCTGCTCAGTGGTAATGACGAGGACAGCTTCCGAGTCAGTGTGCCATTCGTACAAGGTTACTGTGGTTGCCTACACGGTGTCGTCGTCGGCCTCGACATCATCGGCTTCCACGCGCCGTTCTTGAACCACTGGTGAGCTTCGATGATGACGGGCTTCTTGCGGTAGTAGGGCATGCACCCTTCTACACCTCGGGGCGCTCGTTCACCAGCCCCCAACGGCGGAGTTCCTTGCTCGCCAACTGGCGGCGCCCGTTGCAGTAGACGTCGAGCCGCCCGTAGGTCTTCTTGACCTCAGCCAAGTGGGGAACCCCCCGGTAGCGATACCCATACCCCCGCCGAACACCAGCCACCGTAGCGATCGTGTTGTTGAACCACAGGTCACGCGGGCCGTAGTTGTCCAGGTACCCGGTGATGGTACGACGCGGACCTTCGCCCCACACCCACCCGTCGGGCAGAGGCACGACGACCATCTCGTACCAAATGCCTTCATCCTTGCGGAACAGGCGACCATCCTCGCGGTGCCGGTCCTTCTCGCCCTCCGAGCTACGGTACCCCTCCCACGTAGGCAGGCGCACGAGAACGCCATCATCATCGACGTAGAAGCGGGGCCAGTTGCTACGACCTCCGGTGGCCTCGTACCAGCCCTCCTTGCCGTTGACGGTGTGCTGGACCTCCCCGGCGGCGGTCTTTCTCTGGACACGCCCTGAGGGGCGCACAGGCACGCCCTGGTCGCTGATCTTGATGTCGCGGTCCACGAAGCCCCAGAGGTGCTGCATGATGTGAAGCTGGACGGCGCTCTTGACGTTGATGCGCTCTCGGATCTCCGAGTACACCTCATCCCAAGGCTGACCAGCACGCGACGCGAGGAAGCGGACGAGAGGTTTCAGGTTCTCGTTCAGCGTCTTGCACTCGTGGCCGAAGTGACGGTGCCCACTCAGGGACTCACGCTTCGGGGAGTGTTCGTCGACGTTACGGTTGAGCTTGCGACGGTGTTGGCGCTTGAGTTGCTTAGCGCCAACACCACTGTTAAGACGCCCGTCTTCGACGAGCACCTTCGACATGTCCTTACGCATGACAGACCTTCCGGCCCGACACTGCGCGCAAGTTGAATGTTCAGCACAACGCTGAGAACACCAACCTACTTTGTTTGAAACGCAGGCGGACCTAGTGACCTAGCTCTGGGCTAGGGCAAATTGTCCTGCGTACATCAGCAGCGAATGCAGCGAACATGGTCGCCTCCTTGTTGAGCCGAACGTACAGGCTCTAAGGAGAGGCTGTCAAGTAGCTCATAACTACCGAAGGAATCTCCTCCAAAGCACACACTGACACGAGACCCGAAGCCTGGAGCCCCTCATGGATGCCGCCACCAAGAAGACCATCGCAGCCACCCTGCTTCGCGCTGCGGACGCATTGGAGGCACGAACGGTCTCCGCCGTCATGACGCTGACCCCGCCGCGAGGCAAGGACTTTCGCAACGCGAAGGAAGCAGAGGCGTCGTTCCTCGGCGGCGATGACTGGATCATCGCCGATGTGATGTCCCGCTGGGACGGCAAGCCTGCCGATGTCGAGAGCCTGCGCAATGCTGGTGAGAAGGTCGTGAACCTGCGCTTCGCCAAGTTGCGCAAGGTCAAGCCTGTGAAGCTGAGCGGGTCTGCTGTCTCTGCGGCAACCAAAAGCCAGTTTGAGAGATCGCTGAACAAGCACATCCGCGACTGGGGTAAGACGCTCAAGGGTCAGCTTTCCCTCATTGAGAAGTTGAAGAAAGACATTGCCGATTACGCCCTCGTTGATGGCGCTGATGGCGATCGGGCCAAGAAGATGAGCGTCTTCATCGCAGAGATGGAAAAAGACCTTGAGGCAGCGGACAAGGCTTTCGAGAAGTCTATGTCAAAGGCGAGTACGGCTTTGGGCTACGCTGTCAAGGAGATCGCCAAGCTAAAGGATCAGGGGAAGCTCACCTCCGGAGACGAATCGTCCTTCTGGGACAGCCTCAAGGACCTGGCTGATGAGGAGTTTTTGGATATCAAAATCACAAGCGTCAGCAGCCTAGACTGGAAGGGCTCCGTGCGGAAACTTCTCCAGGAGAACACCACGACGTCCGCCAGCGTCAAGGCTGCGGCCATGAACACCAGCGTCCCTTACGTCAGGGCGACAGTATCGAACCCTCCTGCCGACGATCTCGACGACGAGTTCGCATGTGAAGTCGAGCTTGACTTCAAGCTCGGCGGCAAGCTCCTCGCGCAACTGGCGGGCAAGGATGAGAGCGACCTCCCGCAGATGCTGGCGGTCATGAAGAAGGATCCCGACCAGGCCCTGAAGCTCCTGGACAAGGGAGGCCGCGTGATGCGCGAGCTGACAAGGCTCCTTGACGATGCTGTGAAAAACGCTGTGGCGGAAATGGCCGACGACGAGTTCGAGCGGGGTTGCAGCGTCACTGAGTGGAGCTTCGCCGACAGCCAGAGCATCAGCACCGCAACGGTCGGGAAAAACGGCTTCATCCTCTTCTCAGTCGATGTCGATGTTCTCGGCACATGGGAATCGTGAAGAAGTACCACGACTAACAACTTCATCGCATACTGAATCAGGCCACCCCACCGGAGACAAAACACCATGGCAACCTTTCGTGTTCAGAACCTCAGCGGCTCCCGTCTTGCCGTTCCCCCGCCCCTCGACGTGATCCTGCCCTCGGGCGCGAGCGCGGATGTGGAAGCCGCTTCGGCTGACACCGCCGCGATCAAGGACCTCCTCGACCGCAACCTCGTCTCGGTGACGCGCGTGACCTCGGGTCTGCCCAGTGAAGCGGCGGAAGCTGCGACCCTCGGCCTCGCAGGTTCGGAGTCGCAGACCACCATCGGCACCATCGGGGCTCCCGTAGTCCTCGGCGCTGGTGACACAGCGACCCTCTCCCACGCTCTCGGCACCAAGGCGAGCAAGATCGACGTCTATGCCGCCAGTGGCGGGAACGTCTCCTCCCTCGCCGACATCACCATCACCCAGGCGGACGCCGACACCCTCGCGGTGCAGTCCACCGCTGGTGGCTCGTTCGTCATCGTCGCTTCGTGGGAAGCCGGCGTCGTCAACACCCTCGGGTCCTCGCTCGCTGAGAGTGACTCCCTCATCGCCGTCGCCTAGTTCGGGCTCGTGGCTAAAGGAAAAGAGGGAGCTTCGGCTCCCTCTTTTCTTTGTGGCGCTAGCTCCCGTATCCCATCGAATGCATGAAAATGCATGAATATCGGCGCCAAACAAGCCTTTGATGCACAAAGATACATCAGAGTGATTCCCGTGGCCCGGTCCCCCATGACCTGGCTGCCTCTTGCGTCAGCGCTTCCCTGCGCTTGAGCCCACGGGGGTTGACCAGAAGCTCCTCTTCCACGAGGAAGCCAGCAGGCCACAAGGCGTCCACATCCACGAGCACGTCATCCCGATCGACCTCGTAGCGATAGACATCCTGTTTTGTTCGCCTTGCGCCGGCCCAGGCGACAATGGGGTTCAGCGTTACTGCCGTCACATCAGGAAAAAGAGAGCGGATAGGGCCATAACGGTAGACGCTGAACCGGCTAGGCAACCCACGGGCGCGTAGGCTCTTCTGGGTGCCTTCCAGAAGCTCCTTCTGGACTACTTCCCGCTCTTCCCAAGTGAGGCCGTTGAGATCGAAGTTGGTGATGATCCCGTCGAGGGGGTCGCTGTGGTCGGACACGAAGTCAGTGACCATCTCGGTGTGCGCGCCAGCATCTTGCAGCGCCTCACCAAGCTCGGTCGAGAAGATGATGCGCTTGGCCTCGCCATAAGGCTTACGAACTCGAACTCGCCCTGTCGCCAACACAGCAGCAGCCGCTCTTAGCGCGGTCGCTACTTGGGCTCGGGTCGCGTGGTTCATGCGTCGCGGGCGCTCTTCGATCCACCTCCCCTCTCTTTTAAGCATCGGGATTGTGGTCTTCCGCTTCGAGAAGAACCTAAAATCTAGTGCCTCATGGTCGTCGTCGTTGTGCAGGCGGCAGTAGTCAACGTCAACGTCAGCCTCTGACCCGAGATCCTGCCACTCAACATCGCCACGGCGGTGCTTCAAGTAGTGATCCCATATGGCTGCCTCCTTTGGCGTAATGGACATCCGGTCGGGTACAAGTCCCTTGGAACCTGCCCACTCCATCGCAATGTCATGCAAAAGAGGACCCCAACCGCGCCTTGCAAAGACGTTCATCACCTCCCATGAGTTACACGCTCCTCGCCAAAGGACACGAAGATGACCGTCCTCTGGACCTCCCCGCCCACCCAGGCGAAGCTCAAACATGTAAGCGTTCGGGTTGTTATCACGGTAAGCGTAGATGTAACCGTCCTCCGCTATCAGATCACGCACAGTCTTCGCAGCCATCAGAAGTCTCGGCTTCCGATGGTGTGCGGGTAGCCGTGCTCCTCAAGCCCCTGGTACCGCTCGAACAGACTCCACGCAGCCTCGTTCATCACCTTGCCCCAGTGAATGATCTCGTCGTTCTTGTGCTCCTTGTACAGATGGTCCAGCAGCCGCTGGATGTGCTTCTTGCCTCTCATGTCACGACGACTCTTCATGTAGTCGATGTAGACCGCTTTCGGACCCCATTGATGCCAGTCAAGGAAAGCCACCACGCCGGGCGCTGCTCCTGGGGACACAAGCTCTGTCTTCGGCTTCTTGAGCGGCTTGCCGTTCTTTGCGCGGTTCCGCGTCCTCGTGATCTCGGCGAAGTACGAGTCATGGGGATCTGGTTCACCGGCTCTGGCGTCGACGAGAGCAAGGCGCATGACGTTGCCTGAGCGGTTGTAGTCGAGCGGGGACTTGTACTCCTCGATCCGCAAGCTCGACGCCGACACCGCCGAACCGAAGACGATGAGAGGACCATCCATCTTGTGCCTACGCGCGAGGCTCTTCCACATGTTCTTGGCATCATTAGAAACGCTGCCGCCAAACTCGCAGTCATGTGGACCGACGACGCCTTTCCTGTCATCCACGAATGACAACAAGGCTTCGTAGGCGAGCTTTCCAAAGCCCTTGCTCCTCATGCCCTTGTCGTGCCACTCGGCGCCCTTGACGACCCACAAAGGACGACCCTCGGCAGAGGTGACGCAGTCCTCCCGCGCTTTCTCCATGTCGTATTCGTCCAAGAGCGTGATGCGGAAGTAGCCCACGCTCTCGCCGCCGCGATGGGGCTCAAACCGGAAGCTACGGTCACTAACCTCGTACCCGACCTCTGTCCCTGTGGCCTCTTCCAGCTTCTCGATGGCCTGCTTTACCTTTTGTGGGAGCGCCCCCGTCTTCATCACGCTCGACACCACCGCAGATCCATCAGCGCTGAGCGACCGCGCAGCCGCTCTTAGCGCCTTCGCTACCTCGGCTCGGGTGTCGGCATCCATCGTCATCGTGAAACCTTCAGGAACGCCATATGGCGAGATTAGTGTTCGCTGAGGCTCAGCGAAGTGACGACGGCGGCGGGTAGTTCAACTGGTAATACCGGATCTTTTCAGGGTCCAAGCCAACCTTGTTTGGGCCGACTGGGGTGGCCGTCGCACGGTTCTTCGCCACCTGCTTCTTCCAGAAGCCCTCGGCTCCTGGGTACCTGCCGGTATCTGACCTCAACGGCAGCCCTCGGGAAGCCGCAATCTTCGCTGCTTCCTCGTACATGGATGTGGCGACGCCCTTCCGGGCGACCTGGGCTCGCACTCGGATGTCGCTCACCACGGCAGCTTGTGGTGTCCACGTAATCTCCAACGAGCCGAGCACGTGTTTTCGCAGGGCCTCAGACCGCTGGACGGCTTCGATTGTGCTGCTGCGATGACCATCGAAAGCTACTTCGATGGTCCAGGCAGGCGCCGCAGCCGCACTACGTGCGATCGACGCTGCGGTTTCGATGGGAGTAGCGTGATAGAGGAACGACTCAGCAGCCAACACAGCAGCAGCCGCTCTTAGCGCCTTCGCTACCTCGGCTCGGGTGTCGGCATCCATCGTCATAACCACTTCGCTTCCGCTGTCTCCAGCAGTATGGACTCGATCTCCCCATATGGATCAACCGACTTGCGGGTCTTCCGCTCAAGACCTGCCATTTTATCGATGGGGAGCAGGTCGCGTTCAAGCCAGGCCAGATTGTTCTCGACCTTCACCTCAGGGATGAGGTCAAGCTCCAGCATGTCGCCATAGGTGTCGCCGACCCAGACCTTGTGGCCGGCATTCTTGGCGATCTGCATAGCAACACTGGTCGTCTTGCGGTCCCATTCCCGGTCGTAGTCAATGCGGTACAGGAAGGGCGCCTTCGCGTGCTCGCTGTCGCGGAAGAACCCGTAGCCAAAGATGTACTTCTCAGCGCTGTCGGCCTGAGGATCGTCGAGGAACCGTGAGTCGTAAAGGACAAAGGACACAGGGTCCTTCGGATCGTCGAGGTAGAGCAGCGTCGTCCCCTTCTGGGTAACCTTTCGCTCGGCGGGGGCATGAACCTTACGCCTCGCGTCAGGGCTTAACCGGCTCGTGATTTCCTTCACGCGGGCCGTGCTCATCTTCTTCTGACGAACCAACTCGGAGTACCAACCGAGAGACAAGAACTCCAACACACGGCCTTCCCATAGCCTGGTGTTGGCCATTCTCCCCGCGTCCGTTGTGCCTCCGGACTGCCAGTCAGGGTTGAACTTGTTCCAGAGGCGGAGGAGCAAGTCGCCGATCCCCTTGCGACGGTACTCGCGCGCGACGGTCAGCAGCGTTGCGCCCCACTCGTCGGCAGCGAAGGCAACCTCCTCACCGCGGTCGTTCAACACGGCGATGGTCTGTTGCTTGTTTTTGACGGGACTACCCTCAGAGAGAACTTGAAAGGACTCTCCGTCTAGGACCACGTTCTGCAAGAGGTGGTTGTACTTCTTGCGGTTTCGAGCGGCGATGTTACTGATCAGGCGCACGTACTCCGAAGGGTACTTCACCCGCTTCACCTTCTTGGGTTCCTCCAATTGAATATCTGTAGGCCCGGAGAAGTACGACCGTGGGATGAGGTTTGGGTTGCGCTCATTCGTGTACATCACCCCATTGGAGAGGACCGCGATAAGGGTACCTTCTCGGGTGATTGCATGACCTTCACCACCACCATAAGGGACGAGGAGGGCATACTTCCGACCTTTATGGTTGTCGTTATAGGCGACTACGTCCAGTGCTCGGTTCAACCCAGGACGATCCTTGGACCAATGAACGTCGTAGTTGTACGTCTCCGACGGGTGCCACTTGTCGCCGGGGTTCTTCGACGTTAGGAACTCGTCGAGAGTCATGAGGCCAGGTTCGCCCTTCTCGAACTTGGGAAGAGGTGTCGTGAACGCTAACACTTCAGCAGCCGCTCTTAGCGCGGTCGCTACTTGGGCTCGGGTGTCGGCATCCATCGTCACTTCACAACCATCGGTCCTTGGACCTCCCCACACTTGGGGCACTCTGCGTTCTTGTCTAGCCGCTGCTCCCACCGATGGGAGCACTTCGGGCATCGGTAACCACCGATGGCTTCTTCCATGTACTGTGGAACAGCCTTGTTCTTCTTCTTGGCCAACAAACCTCCTTGTGGTCAGGCTGCTGTTAACGTCTCGCACGGAAGCGGGCTGAGGTAACCGCGTCAGCGGCTTCCTCGACAGCCAGCAACGTTTCAGCAGGAAGGTTCAGCCGAGCCAACCGCGAGGCCACATCGTCGATACGGGCCTGGATCGAAGCGCTCTTTTTCTTCTCTCTCTTCTCTGGCTTGCTTTGGAACATTGGTCCCAGGATAGTCTTGCTCTCCATGAGTTCGTCTGTCACCTCGTTCAGCACGGTCGAGTCAAACGAGTTTCTCAACCCCCATGATGCTAGGTTGCTAACAGCCAGTGGCTTGTTAGCGTGCTGATAGCTAGGCCCGTCGATCCTTGTCTCGGTGTTGAGGACGAAATTCTTAACCTGTTCCCGGTACTCCGGGTCATCGTACAAGAATTCTTCTTTCACCTTCTTGATCGCGTCAATAACTGCCTCCTGGTGCGCCTCCTCTGACTTCCAGAAGCGCTTTTTCGGGAGGACGAGGTGCTCTTTGAGGACAGCCTTCATGCGGCCCTTAGCGATATCCGCCGCAGTGAGCGCAGCCTGCCATTTCTTCTGGGCCTCTTCTTCCACCGCTTTCCTTGCTTCAGAGAACTTCTCCTCCAGGTCTTTCTGCATACCTGGGTCGCCGACACCATCGATTTCCTCTCGGGTGTAGTGGTAGCTCATGTTGGACGCCTCAGAACCCGCCGGATCTGAGATGATCTTATCGAACATTTCATGCAGTGGTTTGGCCTTGGCGTGGGCCTCGTAGTTAAGAGTATCGACGAACTCTACCTGGTCCAGGTCAGCATCAGCATCAGCATCAGCATCATAGAAGAAGCCCTCGCCCTTCTTCGGGTCAACCCATAGCTTCTTACCCTTGATGCGGAGCTTAAAGGGACCGGGGAACGTGATCATCTCCGAGTGCTTCTCGTCCTCACCCTTGCGCTGGAAGGTGGCACGGCCGACGTAGTTGCCACCCTTCGTCTTCTCGGGAGGTGTCGTCACCTCGACCCAGACCTTTTCCTTCTTGTTCTTCTTTGCTCCGCGCTCCATCTTTGCTTCATCAGCCTTGCTCACCTTTTCGGCGTTGATGAGCGAGGAGGCTGTGCGGAGGACCTGAGCAATGCGGGCGTGTTCCTTGTGGCGCATCAGCGACCGTCCATGATCTTCTGCCAGTCCTTGACTTCCTTCATGAAGGACTCGGGCGTCACCTCACGAGGGTCGATCCACGTCGAGCGTGCGTCACTGAGCTTCGACCCCTTGCCCCCGCTGCCGATCCAGATCGCCTGCGCCTTGAACCACAGACGGTACTTGCCCTCAGGGGTCTCAGCCCAGGGAACCTTCAGGTCACGGTTGACTCTCCAGCCATTCTCTTCGAGGTGGTCGAGGAGCTTGGCCTGAGCGGCCTTGAACGTCACCGCCTTGACGACGGACAGCGCTGCCGTTCTTCCCTCGTCAAACGCATCTTGTGACATTCCGCCACGGACGACTTCGGAAACCTTGGCGTTGATTGAAGGCTCGATCAGGATGTGCGCACCGATATAGGTGTGTCCCATCGAGCCATTGGTCAAAACAATCTTCTGAGCCTTGAACCCGGAGGCTGGGATCAACCCTGGCGGAAGGCTTTTCTTCAGGTACTGAAGAATCTTCTTCAGGAGGTCCTCAGCTTCTTTCAAGGTCTTTGTGGTCGGACCCACTGCGACAAACACGGCTGCCTTGCCACCCTTATCGTACACTTCAAGGTCAAGGTCCGCACGGAAACGCTGGGCAACATCCCGAACAAGCGCAACGACGGTGTCTTCGTCCGCCCACAACTGCTTGCCCCGCTGCTTCCACCCAGCATAGTTGCCTGCGAAGACCGTGGCGGCCTTGACCTGGACCTGACGAGCGATCTTCTTCGCCATCTCACGAACCTGTGTCGTGCTGGCCTTCCGTCCGGTGCGCGCCTCGCCGATGGCGTTCGCTGCCTTCAGCACCTCGTCGTAGAAGGACTTGAGGTAGTTCGGAATCTCCTCGAACTTGTCCATCTCGGCCTTGAGCGTGTGCATCTTCCGATACGCCTCGCCCATCAACTCGTCGACCTCGGCAGCGAGGTGCAGGCTGAGGTCCGACTTCGCGCTGACCTTCGACACCGCGTCCGCAGCTTCCTCGACAGCCAGGAGCACCTCACTCGGAAGCGCAAGACGAGAAAGGCGGGCAGCAACCGCGTCGATGCGTGCTTCTACGGTGTCTTCGGTCTTCATGTCTTCTTCCTCTTCGGGCTCTGGTTTGTCCGCGCCGTGACGGATGGCTTCGTGGGTCTCGGCCTTGTCCTTGTAGAAGGACGCCGGGTCTTGCTGGTTGGTGGAGAGGTTGTGCGCAAGCTCTGCGGCCAGGGCCGCACCAAACGTGTCTTCCGCTTCCTTGGCTGTGGTGCTCTCAGCCGGCTTCTCAGCCTCGCTATCCTCTTCGGCGTCCTCGTCCTCAGCGAACACGAAGCCGGCCTTCAGGAACCATTCTGTGGCGGTAGAGGCCGTTGCCTCAGCACCTTCGCCCCAGATGCGCTGGCCCTTGAGCGCGCCCTCGCGGATGGCGTCGGTCGGGGCGTTCTTCTCCACTTCGGTGACTGCCTTCTTGTACAAGTCGTCAGCGTTGAGCTTCAAGCTCTTGGAGCTGATGCCCTTGCCGGTCTTGACCACAGGAAACCCCTTGGCGTCCGTATCCATCGTGTCGATGAACATGAAGTTGGCGTCTTTGGAGTCCTTGTGCTTCTCGAAGAAGGCGTTGAAGTTCTTGGCGCCCAGGGCGTAGCTGTCTGCGAACAGACGGCTGTCGACCATGCGTCCCTCGCCTTCGGGTGGCGGGGTCTTGGCGCGGGACATCACCCCGACCTTGTCATGCGACCACTGACGCATAGGGTCGGCATCGACGAACACGAAGTGAGCCTTGAGCCCGCGCTTCTTGCACTCGTCGAGGATCCAAGGGTTCTCCGTCGCGTTCTGCTCACCGGCAGCATCCCAGACAGCACCGATGCCGGAGGACTTCAGAGAAATCGCTTCCTGGTTGTTCTTCAACGAAAAACCCTTACCAGATCCGCAGCCACCGCTCGTGACCAACACCGAGCGCTTCGGGTCGCCTTCCGGCAGCTTCTCAAGCTCGTCGAGGTACGCGACGAACGCGCGCTTCGCCACCGCGTTTGCCGTCTGATGCAGCAAGGTGTTGTTCCGAGCACGCTTCGCCCCAAGCTCAGCACGCTCCTCGTCACTCATCTCGGACAACGGCTTGTCACCCGAGTAGTCGGGGCTCAACACCTTGGTGTCGTCAGTGACGAAAGTGGGAACGTCCTTCTTCGCTGCCGCGATCTTGATGACAGCATCCGCGTACTTCTTCGTCATCGCCTCGGGGTCGGACTCGAAGGCGTCCACGAAGCGGCCCTCGATGGCCTTCTCCTCGTCGGTGAGGTTGTCGAGTCTGGGGATCGCCGGAGGCGTGGGAACGAGGTCGGCAGGAACACCGACGCGCGCGTTGTCATCCACACCGTCCTTGTCCGAATCCAGCGTGGGAGGAGCAAGGTCCTCTACCTCATCATCACCATTCTTGTCCTTGGCGCCAGCCTCGTCCTCATTCTCGCCGAAGTAGTAGCCCTCGCCCTTCTTCGGCTTGACCCACAACTTCTTGCCCTTGACGCGGATCTTCGCAGGCCCCTGAAGCGTGATCATCTCCGAGTGCTTCTCGTCCTCACCCTTGCGCTGGAAGGTGGCGCGGCCGACGTAGCTGCCGCCCTTCGTCTTCTCGGGCTGCGAGGTCACGGAAACCCAGACCTTGGCCTTCTTCTTCTTCTTGGCCTCGCGCTGCATCTTGGCTTTGTCAGCCGTGCTCATCTTCTTTGCGACGATGAGAGCAGCCTCTTCCAAACGAGCCTGCACCGTCGGGGTGAGCAGGTTCTTCTTGCCGAGGCGATCAATCAAGGAATCAAGGCGGGCAGAAGGCGTAGTCATGACTCAGGATGCGGTTCAGGTGAACGTCACGACCAAATCGTCTGCCGTCTCAAAAGTCAGGCGGGCGTTTCGCGGGATGTCGATGGTCGCCACCAAGGGAGCTACCTGCTTGAGAGAGAAGACAGTGATGCTGAGAGCAGACACGCCAGGAACCAGAGAGCGGATCACATCTCGTAGCTCCCCAGGAGACCGGTAGCCGCCAAGCAGAGCAGCGTCACCAAGGCCGTTCCCAATGTAGTCGCCTACCACCTGCGAAATCTCTTCTTCCACCAACGTGGGGTCGAACGTACCGAGAGCGGTACCCGAAATCTCGACCACTGCGTACGACGTCTTTGGCTGACGGATGAGCACGTCCGCCGCAAACAACGCTCCCGTGTCCGCTTGCAGGTAGCCATCGATCTCGCTTTGCACCGAGTTCAACACCGAGTCATAGCTGTACGTGATGTCGACGATATCGCCTGCGATCAGACCGGAGGAGAGCGACACGTAGCTGCTCTCTCGTGTCGACCGCCCCAACTCCAGCGACTCATCAAGGGTCAACTGCGCGGAAACCGTAGCGCCGTTGACGAACACATTGTTCAATGAGAGCACTGGCTTGTTGGAAAGAGGGAAGATCGTTTGACCGGCTCCTGCGACGAGCGTTTCGGTCGTCAGCACGTCTCTGGTAGCAGCTAGCGTCCATACGTCGATCGCCTGCGTGTCCGGAAGACGGTAGAACAGGAAGGGATACTCGTTAGAGTACGTCAACGCTACCGCCTGGATGCGGTCTACATCGATGTTCTGGACACGCGAAGCCAACCCACCACGGCTGAAGTTGTCCAACCCCGCAAGGCGCTGCCTCACCCGAGCGTACAGCGACGCGATGCTCTGGGCTGAGGTGCCTCCCGTGAAGGAGACGAGGTTCGTAACCCCATCAAAGTCAGAGGCACCACCTGAGATCGAGGTCAGAGTTCGCGCAGCGATGTTTCCTGATGAGCCAGCAGACACGGCTTGCACAAGAACCGGAAGCTCGAAGCGTCTGGTCGATGGGTTGTAGAAGGTGTCTGCGTTGGCGGCTGTCAGGCTCCTCGACTCCAAAGCCTCGAACGTCTGACCTCCAGACCCCGTGGAGAAGGTATCGCCTTGATGGACGGTATAGGTATCCGTCCCCGCGGGCACTCGGCTCGTCGTCACGTAGGCGATGCCCTGCGAATAGCCACCCGATCCTAGGGTCATCGCAAACGCACGCGCTACCGAGAGCGCCTCAGAGTCCGTCGCCACAGAGGGGAACTGCAACGTCGATAGCAACGCCACGCGCTCGACATCGGCAGAAGCGTTAGACAACGGAATGGCGACAGCTTCACCAGCAAGGTAGAAGAACGGCCCCTTATCCGCATCGATACGGATCTGAGGGCTCAGCGTCTGTAGCGTGTTCTTGATAGATGAGAGAATCTCACTTCGCGTCCGCATTACCATGATTCAAGCCCTTCCTATGGGTCATACCCGCCCACCAAGGGCTTGTTGGTATCGCCGAGGTGGGACATGCTGATGGCCCGTGCGATACCGATCGTCTGGTCATTCACTTCAACCGAAAGGAAGAAGGCGTAGCTGGTAACATCATTGTTCAGCGGTTGGACGAGGAGAGTCTTGACGCGGCTGATGAGTTCGGAGCGACTGGTACCTGTGTCGAACTGCTGAGCACGCTGAAGACGTCGGACAGCCCCCTTGATGAAGGTGCGGATGGACTGCGCCCCGATCGAAGGAGCACCCACGATCGAGGTCAACTGGCCGTTCGGCTCGAAGAGTTCATTGCCACGGTCGCGTACTACATCGTACGGAAGGAGAATCTCGTCGAGAAGGTCTTGAGCAGCCTTCTCCGCGCCACTGACAAGAAGCTGCTCCCCGGTGTTTCCTACTTCGATGTCGCCATCGTTGAACCGGACCGTGAAGGACATGCACTCTCCTCAGACGAGATACGTTTGGATCACAGTGACCCAGGAAGAGAGTTCCTTTTGACGGTTGGTTGCGGCGTTCTCAAAGGCGATCAACGTCCCGCCATCCGCTATCCGATCGTGAACACCCAACAGGTCAGAGCGGGACAGAGTTACGTATGCGTCTGAGATAGCACCGAACATGCTGTTAATGTCGGGGATGAGAACGGAGTCAGCAGCCCCGCTGACTCCGTTCTCTCGGGCTGTGGCGTCGATGAACCCGAGGAGATTGTAGCGGGCGTCCGTGTACGCCGACACCATGTCCCCAACGTCTTGACGTACCTGGACATAGCTCTTAGCGCGATTCGCTACCACCTCGCTCATGAGAACAAAGTCGCTAACGCTCGTGCTCGCAACCGCCAAGATGGCGGATTGCAGGAAGGAGATGATCTTGGTCTTCACCTCTTTTGAGGAGAGGATGAGTGCGGCTTCCAGGTCGAGGCTGATGACGACATCGGCTTGTTGTCCGGTGGTCTGGGTGCCTGTTGTCACAAGCCTGTCTTGCGTAGCCGCACGGATCCCGCTGTAGTACCTCGGACGCTTCTCACCACGGCTCCGGCGCTCGACCAACGCCCTCTTGTCTGCCTTCAACGAATCAATGAACGGTGTACTCTCAGACATCACAACCCCACAAAGACGCGAAGACCGCCGATGAGGGAAGCGATACCCTCACCGGAGGAGCAGGCGCGGTTACGGGCTTCCACGGTTTGGGTAACGAAGCCCGTCTCAAGGTTGTTAGCGAAATCAATGACCTCGTTCGCCTCCGCGATGAGCGCGTTGATGATGTCAAGGATCATGTTCAACTGTTCTAGGCTGCACTCGATGGCGATCTGAGCGTCGAGCGAAGGGAATGACACGCCTGCGAGATCCTCTACACTAGGCAAGCAACCGATGACCTTCTTCGTTACGGCACCGGCAACGTTGCCTCCGAAGAACGATATCATGTCCACGAAGGCCCCGATGATGGAGCACAGCACGGACGAGATTGCGGTCGCGAACAACTGAGAGAGGTTGAATCGGGTCTGGAATCCCTGTGCAAAAAGGGAGAAGAATCCATCCACGGAGCGGAAGTTTGGCAACCCACCGACGTTCGGAAGGTATGCTTGAGGTCCTCCGAGACAGGACAACGTGGGGTCTGTAGCGGAAGCCGCGATGATGCCTGCGATGGCATCAGCAGCAGCCGCAAAGTCGCTCTGTGTCAGGAAGGAGTGGATGCTTCTCCCTGCCTGGACAAGTTGGTTGAGGACGCCCTCGGCCACGGCAAAGAACGCGGCAACTTGGGCGCGGAGTTCTGGGTCTTTGATGCTGGCAATCGCCGCGTCGTAGTCACAGATGTCGAACGACAACTGAAGCTGAAGAGCCAGTGATGCCAGTTGGTGCGCCGGAAGCGTGAAGTCATCCAGTAGCTGCTGGGTCGGGTCATCCGCCGACGCCGGGTCAGTACGGGTTGGACGTGACGTGATGCCGGCCCTGCCGCGTCTCCGGATGATCTCTTGGATCTGATATCTGTTGACTGTTCCTGTGTGGATATCGACGATGCGAACATCGTCCATGATGTCGTCGAGGTCACCGGGGTCGGAGGAGATGCCGTTGAAGGCGTCGACCTCGTCGATGACCGTGGTGGAGAATTCCCTTACGGAGACGATACGTTTCTCGGTGATCAGCGAGAGGGCAGCGGTCACCTCATCGTCCGTTAGACCAAGGCGACGCAAGGACAGACGAACGCCATTGCCGAACCTCGCGTTTGGAGCCCAGAAGACGGATGCTACCTCACCATCTTGGACAGGTACTTGTGGTGTGGCGAAGCCGACGCAGACGAGCTTGACCTCTCGCTGGTCGGGCTGACCCGGAGGGCACTGCGCTGCTGGGACCTGCACCTCACGGGGCTGGATACGCATCACCGCATACCCAGGATCGTCCATCTTGATTAGGAACTCTGTGAACAGAGCAGAGTTGTCGCACAACTCCGAGCGCACATCGCGGATGTTGTCGAGGCTTACGAGGATTCCGCCTCCGGAGTCCCCTCCGAGTGCTGCGATGGAATTGACGGGGTGTATCCGGTTGGTGGTCCGCGTCAGGGTTCCGACGGTCTTGACGAACACGTCGCTGGCCGGGGTGTCTTGCGGCCCTCTGACACGCTCTAGGAGCCCGTCCAAGCCGCCTTCGTAGTTGTTCTGGTTGAAGACGGCGTCAAGCTCGTCGCGTGCGTCAGAACCAAGCACAAAGCCTGCTCTGTCCTGGTTGTCGCCAGTATCCCGGAACGACCAGACGCTCCGCTCGCTAGTGAACGTCAGGAGCCGGGTGATGCGCTCAAACTGTCCAGCAGGCTCAATCACAGGCTGCTGGAGGAACACCGACTCGAAACTCGGGATCGTGGTCGCAGCCCCGATCGACATCACAGGTCGCGGGATGGTGACCGGCGTGCCAGGGAGGCCGAGGTCGGGCAGAATCTCGAAGTCACTGGGGGAGATGCCGGGGGTGACCTCGATCTCGTACTCCCCGGGGAACAGACCATCCGGGGGTTGGATCTCGTTCACGAACGACACCGTTACCGTCGTCGCATCATAGATGAGCGACTGACCAGGGAACAGGAACGCCGGACGGAACTTGCTGCTCCCCGCCGGATCCTCCACTACATCGAACGTCGCAACTCGGAAGCAGTTCTGCGCGTTACGCGGGTTCGGGATGTCCGCCGGGTCGTAACCGTTGTTCTGTGTGCCGTCGTTCAGGAAGCCCAAAGCACTGTCAATACCCGAGCCTCCTTGGAACGTCGGACGCCCAAGACGCAGGAGTGTGAATAGGGGATCATCAAAGTCAGCGAACCCGGCACCAAGCGTGTAGTAGACGAAGAACGTCGGGGCGAGGCCCGAGCGATAGACGACCCAATACTGACCGGCAGGCATGGGCGGGAGAGGCAAGATCCCAAACGGGATGCACAACACCGTCCCCCACTTCGGGTCTGTGCTACCAGGCAGCAGCCCTGCAAGGGGGTTGGACTCGACGTAGACGACGAGGGCGGTCTTGCTTCCGTAGGCGATGATGTCACCCGGCTGCAAGTCATCGAGGAAGGGCAGAAGCCCAAACGTTGATGGCGGGATCTTCACGAAGGCAGAGATAGGACCCGCCCATGTGATCGGCGTACCCGGCGGCCACATGGGCGCCGACGGAGTACCAGGCACACCGGGGAACCCGGGTGGGGTTAGGACACTCGGGAACGTCGAGAACGATTCATAGAAGCCCGTACGGTTGGCGGCGTCAAAGAACCCCGGAGGCGTAATCAACGACGCTGGGATCTGAGGCTCAAACCGAACCAGGAGACCCGTGCCCGACGAGTGAGGGAGCACGCGGTCCACCTTCACAGTGAAACCATTGTAGTTGATGACGTCGCCACCAATGAGGTCAGCACCACCCAACCAACGGAAGTTCTTCCTCGTCCCGATGTCGTAGTTCCCGAACGGGTCAGGCTGATTGACCACGGTGAGGTTGTCGGAGATGTTGTCGAACATCGGGAAGGGAGGGCCAACGATCTCCCCGTCACGGCGTATCTGTAGCGCATCGCAATGGTCGGGTAGGTTGTTGAACCGAACCCGGAGCGTAGCTTCATCACCCAAGGCGCTGATCGTCAACGCTGGAAGAGGGATAGGAGCACCCGTGCGACCAGTACAAGTGTCGAGCGGAATGCCGTCGTACGTGTACGTCCCCGGAGGAAGCGTCCCATCGCCCGCAACCGTCGGACCCCACTCCGCGTCGATGACATCGAGAGTTGGGTTGTCTGACCCAGCAGCCTCCTCATCAGGCAAACCACCCGGCTTGTCGAGAAGAGCCAGAGCACGGTTGAGAACATCCGTGTTACGAATCAAGGCCGAACGCGCACCTGTAGCGGTGATATCGCATGACCGGAACAGGAAGAACGACCGGCCTTCGGGCTGCTCCTCGACCACAGCCGGCGGGGTGTTGTCCCACGAAGACTCGAAGGACTCCGACACCGAGTCAGAGGACAAAGCAAATGACGGGATGAATGGCACATCATCCCATACATCGAAGCTGTCGTTGAATAGATCGGCCATTGGTTACTCCGAAACCGTCTTAGACGAGATGTATCCGGCTGGCATCTGTACCATCCGTGGGAGGTGCTGGCCTACCGCAACCCCGACCTGCGGTGCCTGCGCAGCAAGCTGGCCGGCAGCGGCGCCAGCGGCAGTACACAGCCCGAGAACCACGCCTGAAGGATCGATCAACCCGATGACGCCACCAACCGCAGCCCAGGCTTGGGCAGCGCTACTGCCGTACGTCGCCAACGTACCAGAAAGACCTGACTGCGCGCTGAAGTAGTTGTTCAACGTCGAGAGGTATTCCGGATGCGCGACCAGCACCGGGTACTTCGTGCGCTCTCTGTTCCCGAGGGTGATGCCTTGCATCTGGGGGGTATCGATGTTGATGACTCCGCTAGATTTAATCCCGAGACCGCCATCTGCATCGATCACCCCGCGTGCCCCCTGCGGAGCATTGATACGAAATCCCTTTTGTGCGACCAGTGAGTAGCGGTTGGCTGATGTGAACTGGATATCGTTCGAGGTCTGGACGTTGAGCTTACCGCCGGAGCCTCCGTTGACGGGGTCACCGCCGATCTTGATCTGAATGCTCCCCGAAGGGATGCGCATCGCAAGACCATCCGTAGCATCTGGCGACGTCTCGAACACCGTGTTGCCAGCCTCGTCGATCTCGCTTGTGGTGAACTGGAGATTCGACCCGAAGCCCGACGCTGTGAACCAGCGATAACGTGCGCGGAGGAACTTCTGTGTCTGAGCGCTTCGGGGGAACTTGCCATCGTCGTCAGTGACGATCCCCTGCCTGTGGTCAAGGAGCTTGTTCGGGGTCCCCGCCCAGTCGAGCGTTACCGTGTACTCCTTCGCGAAGGGCTGGGAGGCCAGTGGGTCCAGGAGCGATGTCGTGTCTTGCGAGCTACCACCAAGAATAAGTGATGGCATCGTATGATTAGAAGCGCCACTGACAGAGCGCCGGACAGTGCCGTATCTGATCTCGTCGTTCAGGTTGGCGGACACTACGTGAGCCGGACCCTCGACGTAGAGCAGCGGCGTCTCCATCCGCGAGTACAACGAGGTCATCGTCAGGTGAGAGAGCCCTCCGCGCTGCTGGTTAACGTCAACCATCCCAAAGAAGTTCTGGGCGTAGCGGCTACCAATGTCGATCTCACCGGGGGCGAGAACTCGGTATGCGAGTCCTTTTGTCAGGACAGCGGAGCCTGGGTTACTGCGCACCCCTCTCGCCACCGTCGTGTAAGCGCCAGCGGCTGCCGACTTAGACGGGTCGTAATACGCGATTGGCTGGATGTCCTTAGTGTCAGCTCCGATGATAGAGATCATCTGTGTAGCAGCTTCCGGTTGTCCTCGAATCCAGGCATTGGTGGAGGCAAAGGGGTAGCTGAAAGCCGTCTTGGTCTGCCCGGTCAGGGTGTCGACGCTCACGCGCTCGGTATCGGAGTCCTGCGCGAACACACGGGCGAACACCGCACCACGATAGGGCATCGTGAGCATCTGATCGTGCTCGCGCTTGTTCCTATTGTTGATGGAGGAATGGAACCCCCGACTGATTTTCACGACGTCCCCTGCGCCGGCCTAGACAATCCGGGTAGGAACCAACGCGGGTTCACGTTCTTTGCCTTGCCTCCGACCTTGGCTGCGGTGATGAAGTGGAGGTGGGCACCAGTAGCCCGCCCGGTCGCGCCGACCTTGCCGATCGGATCGCCGGCCTTCACGCTCTGCCCAGCGACCACAAGCACCTCGGACAGATGGCCGTACCAAACCGTCTCCCCCGTAGACGTCCCCAACAACGCCTTGAGACCGAGGTTCGGTTCTGTCCTTCCCGTGCTGGCAGTCATCACACCGTCAGCAACCGCGTAGACGATGGTCCCAGCGGAGGCAACCAAGTCAGTCCCAGCATGGAAGTCCGGCTTCTTTGTCGTGGGGTGGGTGCGGCAACCGTACTCGGAGCGCACACTCATGGAGTCCAGGGGGTCGCGAGCAAAGACGCGCAAGTTGTCAGGGGGCTCGTCCGGCAAAGCATCGGAAGCACCTCGGACTTCCTCACACTCCGACGAGGTCGCGGGAGTAACAGCATCGCCAACGGCAGCGGCTTCCTGTACGTCAGCAGGAGCGGGTATTGTCCTTGGCTTGGGCTTCACCTTGCCCAGATCGATGATATAGATGCCCGAGGCTGGAGCCAGGATTGCGATAGCCTCCGGGTCGTCGGGGATAGGACCCCAAGGAACGCGGACAGAGGTCGGGGTTGACTCGCCACCACACACCGTCGAGAAAATCTGACGCTCCAGGCTGTCAGCACTCGTAAGGGAATCCAGGCCAGCAAGTTGCGCGAAGTTGTCCGGGTCCTGGCCCTTGGTGGACAGGTCTCGGCGCTGTACGTCGTTCAAGTCCTTGAAGTCCTGGGCCGAACGGTAGTGACCCGAGAACAGGCGAACGTGTTGCAATCCAACAGACACCTTGCTCATCGGCTGCTGCCCTACCGAGATCGACTTGGAGACCGACAGAGCAGCACCGATGCGGTAGCGAGGCAGGTGATGGATCGGTCTGTTAGGCAGGATGAACGGCCGGTAGCCCATCTCCATGTTGAGAGCGTGCGTTGCTGCTAGCAGTCTTTGGTACATCATAACGGAGCGCTGTTGCGCCAACACGTTATCGCTGAACTGCAAGAACGGGAGAGAGTCCTGCTCGATCTCAATGCCGTAGCGGGCTGCGATGTATGGCGAGTACACGAAGGTTCTCAAGTATGCGGTAGCGGTAATGTCGTCGGATGCTCCGGCGGCGGCAGCCATGCCCCGCGAGACGATCAGCCCTGCCGGGGGGATGTCCTGCTCGTCACCAAACTGCGAGGAGATGAGGTTAGAGGAGACGCGGAACGTGTCTCTGAACTCCCCATAGTCCTCGGGGCGGAAGTCCGCCTGCATGAACTCGCAGATGAGGTCACCCGTCGGTGCCACCATGAAGTTGTAGTCGATAGAGGACGCGAACTTGTCGATGATCTCTTGACGGTTGGTCCACTGGACCTCATGGTTCATGGCTATCGAGACGGTCGAGACGTCAGCCAGGTTCTTCGGGCCTGAGCCGCCGCGCGGCAGCAGGAACCACAGCCTGATCTTGTTTGGTGCGTAGGGTCCATCCGTCGTAGTCCCGCGCCCAACCTCATCGACCTCTTCTCGTGTCCAGGGTCGGCGCTTAGGGCCGAACAGACAGAACTTGTGCCAGCTCTCCAGGAACTTGCGCGACTCGTCCTGCGACCAGTTGAGCGCGTCGTAGAAGAAGTTACCTCCGAACTTGACGCCGCGTACGCCTCGGTTGTTCTTCTCGACGGTGATCGGCTCGATCGGAACAAGAATCTCCCGCAACGCCCCCTCAAGCGGCTTGTTCGGCAACGGCTGGTTGTAGATCGTCGTCACGATGTCGTCGTAGAACAGCGTGTTGTCGATGTTGTAGTAGCCCTCTGTGTTCTTCTGGAAACCAGCCTGTAGCGTCTGTGCCTCTGCTGTCTGAGGAGAACTCTGTCCGCTGAACGTGTCCTTCTGGATAGCGAAGCCAAGCGAGTCAAGCGGTGCCGTCAAGCCGGAGGTCAGATCGTTCGACAACCGCATGCGGCGAAAGATAGCTTGACGTGAGCAGTTGCAGTCGACAGTAATGCTACTGCCACCCCGTACGTTGTCGTCGTCGATGGAGACGTTCTCAATGTACCCCGTGAACTCAGGCATCCAAAGCTCAGGTCGGCCTTCATCGCCTTCGTACTTCTTGCCCGGAACCCGGAACGGGTAGAGGGTGAAGATGCGGATAGGATCCATGCGATTGAAGATGCAGCGGCCAGGAACGAGGTCGTAGCGAGCGAAGTTGAGCGTGTTCTTCGGGTTGCGGATAGGTGGGTTCCGCTTCGGGTCCGCCTTGTAGGCGAAGATTTCTTTCTTGATCTCTTCATTCTGGTTGAAGGCCCGCGCTCGCATCTCTTGCAGCAGGACGCGAGCGGACACGCCACTAGACTTTGACCCGTACTCTTCCGCGAAATCCAGAGCATCATTCTGGTTGGCGAAGCCTTCCTCGATGCCCCGTAGCAGGTCGAGCTTATCTGCCGTCCGCTGACGCAGCATGTCGTTATTGTTCTTAGCAAAACTGTTGATAAAGGGAGCGTTGGCTCGCAGAGCAGACTCTCCGTAGATGCTGACAAGGTTATGCTCTGTCCAGATGAAGCGGTCGTCTGAGTTGTCGAGCGTGAAGGAGGCTTCGTTCACGCCCCCGGTTCCGTTCAACGTGACCTGAATCTCAGCACGTAGGTACTGTGAAATCTCGACTCCCTGTACCCAGATAAGAGCATCGATGATGAAGACGGGCTCCTCATCCTCGGCAAGCCCGCCTTCGGCGTAGCGGACCAAGCGAGGTAGCTTGATCAGCTTCTCCGGCTCAGTAGGAGGGAAGTACGCGGACAGCTTGTCGACGTAAGCAACTTCTTGGTACGTGGATTGGACCCCAACATTAACGCCAGCGAAATCAACCTTTGCGAAGTTATGTTCTGGAAGGCCCAGAAGGTCCTCGATCTCCTCGGCGCTGTTACCTGTGGCGACCTTGACTGTTTCGATCGCCTCTTGCATGGTGATGCCACCAGAAGCCAGCTCTTTCCTCACTGCCCTCAGTAAGTTGGCTTCGTAGCTTCCACCAACGATGGGATCGGACAGGCCGCTGAAGACCGTGGCACCCGCGCTGTCTGACCCGGACCTGTTGATCACCAGGTTATGAAACTGCTGGTTGAAGTCCGGAAGCTGGTCGTTGATTGTGTTTGTACTTGTACCGAACAGGCTGTTAACGACTGCCGAGTTGAAATCTGCCGCCGTGGCTGTTCCGTCCTCCACACGGCTGCCGCGCGTTGCCGCGTCTTCTTCGGCAGCCCTAGTGAACAACGAAACGTTGTTGACAGTCGCTTTGCGCTCGTCCTCTACGAGTTGAGCAGAGCGTTTGGCCTCGACCGTCTGTTTAGCCGCTGTAGCCGTGGCGGAGGTGCCCGCTGTGGACTTCGCCTCGTCGATGGTGTCTTCGGACGCGGACGCGGCAGCCGCCTCTTCCTCGTAGATATCCCCTTCTTCTTCACCTTCCAGTAGGAGGATGAGAGTGTCCTTTTCATCGCGCGTCAGGGCGTTGTACGCCGCCATCTCTTCTTTGAAAGAACGACCTTCTGCCTTTGCCTTCTTGGAAAGAAGGATGACAGTTGCTGCGGGATTTGGCATTCGCTTACTCGCCTGCGGTAGTAGGGCTCTCCGTCAGGCTCCCAAGTACGAGGGACAGTGCGCGGTGGTCTGCTTCTCCGACGATGTGATCGGTCATCGACAGAGCAGGTGTCTCCAAGACGGTGCGGAGGTCGAAGGGCATGATGCCGATGACCGTCTGCCCAAGGGCACGAGCTACCGTCATGTGGACCGCGAGGTCTAAGTTGCGCGTGGCCACGTCCGTGACCCGGTACAAGAACCCGCCACAAGCGGCTTGCCACAACAGGTTGCGGAGCATCCAACCCCGGAGGGTCTGCGGCGCCGCCGCCATGACCGAGATCGTGCTCTCCCTGGACTTTGGCCACACGGCGCCGCGAGCCGGCACGAGAGGCTCGCAGAAGTGCTGGGCTGCCTCGACCCGGAGCAGCACCCCAGGCTCCGTCAGAACCGCTCTCACGCTCTCCTCTGGGGCTTCCGTAAGGGAGGTCACGAGCAGCCCCGGCTGACCGCCCAAGACAGCGGCCATGGTCCCGACTTCTTCGGCGTCGGTTACGATGGCGTAGTAAGCAAGCGTCACAGGTCACCTCGACGAGACAGGTCAACCGGAGGAGCAGACGAGTGGCGACGCACCACGAAGGGATTGGCGGCGTTCTTCAACCCAGAGGGCGACGAGGACAGCTTGCCAGCCAAGTTGTTGGTCACCACGGCATCGACGATCTCGTTCGGTAGACCCATGAACAGTGCTACCGAACGGAACAGAGCGTGTTCCGCCATCTCCTCGACCAAAGCCAGGAAGTGGGCGTAGTCCTCGTCGCCCATGACGGGCGTAGAGTTCTCGTCGGTATCGTAGATGGATTGTGTGGGGTTCCACCGCGCGGTTGCCGCAACGGTGAGAGCCAGCATACGGTCTTCGATGTCTTGAAGGACCGCGTTGGCTTCCGGGAGACGACTCGCCAGGCGCGTACGCTGCTCAGACGTCAGCTTCCCATCAGCAGACCCGCTCGCAGCAGCGCCATGATCAATCGAGACTGCGCTGTCGCTTCTTTCCGAGTTGTCTTCGTGCTTCGTCGTTCGTGTCTTGCTCACCGCGTGGACCTCGGTCTCCTGACATGAAGACGTACTGCTTGTGTAGCAGGAACCAAGCGTCCAGCACTTTGGACTTGTCGTCAATGGCCGAGAGCGTCTCCTTGACCTCATCAAGAAGCAATTTCATGCTCTCGTAGCTCTCCACTATCTCGCGCAAGGAAACATTGGCTACGTCGTCTTTGTGCTTCGCTGTAGGGACACGTTTGATGTCATCACGCTGTCTGATGTACACAAGCCCGACGCGGAGCACACGAGAGGACTTTGAGATTCCTTCACGCAGCTTACGAGATAGTGAAACCAGTCGGTCACGCGCGGCTTGCAGGTCCATGCGTGCGGAGGCAGCGGCTTTGATCCCCTCGATGGCGTCGATGGGGAAGGCCGAGGTGTCGAAGGCGACCCTGTCGGAGAGGTCACGAAGCTCGTCTCCGATCTCGTCCTCGTCAAACTTTGCAAACCCAGCCTTCTGATAGCTCTTCACGAGCCTGCGCAGCACGAGGTCGGATCGAATCTCGGAGACGATCGCGGTGTGTTCTATGACGGCGTCTAGCGCTTCTTCTAGGTCAGTCAAAGTTTAGCACTCTTGTCGTCGACTTCGGTGTCGTCGGGGCGATGAGTCCTGCGTCGGCCAGCCTGTCACGCAGCCGCTCGATCTCGGCGTCGTCGAGCAGGTCGCTGACGACTGTCCGCCACCGCTCCACCTTCGCCTTGAGCCGATCGATCTCGTCCTCTGCCATCTCTGCGCGGTCGAGGTTTACCCTGGCGTTCTGCGCGTACTTCGCCAGCCGCTCCACCTTCGCCTTGAGCCGTTCGATCTCGGCGCGGAGGGCGTCTCGCTCAGCCAGCAACGCGGCCACGGCAGGCGTATCCATGCAGTCTGGGCACGTCTCGCCAACCAGTTCGTACGAGCAGAGTCCACACTCAGTCATCACGGCCTCCTTCGGTGTCGTCGTCAATCTCAAACAGGACCGGGAGGTGCAGGTGCCCGTGACCGAGGATGATGCCGCAGCAATCCTCCGCCCATCGGTTGTCCCCGCCTCGGCTGCGCAGGAACGCGAGCAGGCTCGGAGCATCCAGTTCGGCGATATCGAAGCTACCAAAGCGACCATCGAGGCCGATCGCTCTGATGTAGATGCCGGTACTACCGTCAAACCCGCCAACACCCTCGCGTCCGGGTGCTGTCTTTAGACCATCCATTGCTCAATCCTCGGAGTTACTCGTCTCGTTCTGTCTCTTCTTCGATCCGTTCCGCGTAGCTGGGGACTCCATCCATGAACCCGCCGACATCCAGCTTCCCTTGGTTGGATGGACCCAAGGCGCCGTTGACCAATGGAGTAGGCTCACGGCCCATGTCGAGGGCCTGGTCCTCGTCATCAGCTTCAACGTCCTCGTAGTGCCAGACGTACCAGCACGTGGCAACCCTCCACTTGGCCATCAGGTACCGTCCTTCACCTTTGACATGACGCGGTTGATGGCGAGCACATGGGCGTCACGAGGCTTTCCGCCAAGGGGGATGACCTCTACAACTTCGCCGACCTCAACATTCATCTTTGCCATCTTAGTCAGCCCACCACGTAGGGGAGGACGATACGGATCATGGCGGTGTCAAACAAGGCGTCCACGGCGCCCTTTGTCGTCTGGATGGGGACGTTCGTAGCGAGGCGCTGCGCAATCGCGAGGAGCATCTGCTCCGCGTGGCTCACCTTCTTGTGCAGCCTGAGTTGTGCTTCTTCGGTCGTCATCATCTCAGACCCGCTCTTGACGGAGCCCGACTTGAGCGCGTTGTTCTCCTCCATCGCCTCCTGGTTCTGGCGTTGAAGGCCCGTGTTCCGCGTCGCCTGCGTCCGCAGGTTCTTCCGAAGCTCCGCGTTCTCCTTCTCACAAGCCGACACCCTGTCTTCCATGCGCAAGTAGTCAGCCATCGCTTGACGGATGAACATCTCCCCGTCGACCTCTTGCGCGGAGCGGCGCTGTCTGTTCGCTTCTACAAGCTCTCTCTCGGTCCCGTAGAAGGTCGGGTCGCTGCCGTGCGGCTCGGCAGCCCACTCCCCTACCCAGGGCACCCAGAGCGCAGCGTCGGAATACTGACCAGCGAGCAGCCGGAGCTTCTCTTTATGTAGGTCTGGGTTGGTGCCAAGAACCTTCCAGGAGATCATGTCGTAGGAACACAGGCGCCGCGTCGCCGCGAGGCGATACGCTTCCTCAAGCGTATCGCAGACGAGGAACGTGAGGTCTGGAAGAAGGGCCAGGTAGCTCATAGCTTGTCGTCCTTGCTGAAGCCAAGGAACTTTGGGTTGTTGCGCTTGCGGAACCAGCGCTTCTTCGCCGTCAGCATCAGATCATGGGGGGCAGCGTCATCATCGGCAGGGCCGATACGGAACGATCGGAACGTCTTGAAGGAGAACAGAGGCTTGGTTACAGGGGCTACCAAGCTCGATGCATCGAGCGGACGCACAAGATGCACTCCGTCCGGGGTGCGGTGGCAGGACCCAAAGACCTCTGAGCTAACACTCATAAGAGCCCCAATAGTCGATCCTGATCCCATGACCAGGTGGAGCTTTCCCCAAGCACCAGAAGCAACTTCGTCCAGCGTCAGGCCATTGTCCAGCCTCTTCGTGCTCTCGGAGATGCGGCACAAGACGAACGTGGGGATGAGTGAGGCGGGACGATAGACCGAGGCTGCGCTCTTTGAGTCTCCTGGGTGTACCGTCCCGTCTGGGTCGATCGTGTAGAGAGCACCAATGTTCATTTGGCGCCACAGCGAGGGATTGAGATACGGGTCAGGAACCATCATCGGTTAGTCCTCGTCATCCCACTCCTCGTCATCCTCTTCGTCGAGGTCGGGGTCATCCGCGCTGGCCTCGCCGTCCGCTGCCGCTGCTTCCTCATCGTCTTCTTCCTCGTCCTCGTCCTCAGGCTCAGGCTCAGGCTTCTTCTTGGTAGCCTTGTCAGCCTTCTTCTTCTTGGGCGGTGGAGGAGCCTCGTCCTCATCGTCTTCTTCCTCAGCCTCGTCCTCATCGTCTTCTTCCTCAGCCTCGTCCTCATCGTCTTCTTCCTCAGGCTCAGGCTCAGGCTTCTTCTTCTTGTCAGCCTTCTTCTTGGGCGGTGGAGGAGCTTCGTCCTCATCGTCCTCGTCTTCTTCCTCGTCCGGCTCGGGTTCCGGAGCGGGCTTCTTCTTGGACCCGTCGCCCTTCGGCTTGATGGCGCTGTCGATCTCGTCGAGAAGCGGTACAACCGTGATGTGAGAGGTGATGTGGTCGTTCGGCTCCCCCATGTTGATTGCAAGTGCCTGGCGGTACACGGCGATCTTGATGTTGTCGCCCTTGTAGAAGTCGATGCACTCCTTCAAGTAGGCGCCCGACACGGCGAAGGTGATGCTCTCGACCCGGAGGTTGGTAGAGACGACGTTGAAGTCGGCCTCCACTTCGCCCGCATCAGAGTTCCCCTCGAACTTGGCGTCAGAGGAACCATCGACCTTGACGACCAAGCGCGCGGAAGGGGAGTTGACCATGGACATGACGTCGGCGAGCGCAGAGCGGGCTTCGCCAACGGACACCACGATCTCCCCAAAGAAGTCCTGATCACCAAGCCACCCGGCGATCTGATCGCTGATGTGCAGCGGCGCGTTAGAGGACAAAGGAACCACGCAGCGGAACCCGAGGCTAGACACGAAGAACACGTTCTCGTCGAACCCGACGCGAGCGTCGTTCACGAGCTTGGCCAAGGCATCGGTCGCCTTCTGCGGGAGGCTCAGGGAGACAGACTCGAATTCGTCATCCTCCCCAGTGACAGCAAGCGTCGTCACACCGCGGAAGCCGTCCGAAGCCTCCCCGCGAACGCAATGGTCTTTGCTGCTGAAGTGAAGTGTACGGTCGGTTGTCTGTCCTGACGACTTCAAGGAGATGGAACTGAGAAGAGAAGCGAGTCCGGGTACATGCACATGACCCTTCGGGGCGTTCTCCAGGGCTGAGAGGACGTCCTCGCTACGCAGGGACACCGGACCCTTAGACCTTCCGCATGTGAAGAAGCCAGAAGAAGCCCCCTCGTCAGCGCTAAACTTGAAAGTCTCGCCGGACACCTTCAGCGCTTGCGTCAGGCTGGCTCTATCGGCGACGACTGTCCCCTTCTCCTTGACGACGACCTCGTCCACGATCGCCTCGGCGTACATCGTGGATACCTTGAGGGTCTTGCCGTTCGACTTGAGAACGAGAGTCGATCCGTCACCCAAGTCAAGGGCGGTTGAAAGCGACAAGATGTCGGAGATGGCAGAAGCAAGGTGCTTCTTCTTGGCCTCAAAACGCATGGTGGGTAGCTCCTGTGTTGGTTCTGGTGGTAGGCGAGGGCATCATGCCGACGGTCAACCAACCCGTCAATGGCACACCCTTGGGAGGAGACGCAACCAAGGACAGCGGCAGCATGGCATCAAACCCGTCGATCGAGCGCGCAAAGCTGTTCGCCATTCTCCAGTCGGAGAACCCTACCTCCTTGCCCGTGTTCGTCGAAACGCGAGGTGAGATCCAGATCGTCGCTACGGGACCAAACGCAGGCGAACGAAAGGTCGTGAACCTTCGCCCCCACCGAACCTACGACCTTTTGCAATACGCCACTATCGATTGGTGGAAAACTGCCGCATCGACCAGGGAGTTGTCTGGAGCGATTGACAAGCTCTGGCTCTCCGTTCCGACTGCTGGCGTAGCACCTACCCCATCGCCCGCTCGAATCCCGAGTGAGCAGCTTGTGGACATCCTGAAGTGGCTTCAGACCACACTCCCGCAGGTGTCGGCTGTGGGCCAGGCCCGCATGTACTTCAACGGTACCTCTCTCCAGATTTCGGAGAATGGCGGACCCTACGTCAACGTAGTCGATCCCGTCACGGTGTCCACGATCACCTATGGCGCTACCGTAAACTTCGACTTCGACCCCGTGCTGCCGGTGTACCGAACGATGTCCTTGACCGGGGATGTTGTGTTTGTGGGCGCCAACTATGGACCTGCGCGTCAGGTGTCCATGCGTCTTGTCTGTGATGGTTCGTCGCACACGTTGGCCTTCCCTGCTGGGTGGGTGTTCATCGGGTCCAGCGCTCCGGTCTCCCTCGACGCGAACAAGTCCGCAATCATCTCATGCGTCTGCTACGGGGCGAACGAGTCCGACGTCATCGCCGCTTACAGTGCCGAGCCGTAACCGTGGTGTCTCCGTGTCGCGCATGACTGACGCGCACACTGTCCTGTAGGAGAGCGCGCGATGGCGACCCAAGACCGATCCCGAGCCCAGATCCTCGCCCAGCTAAACACGCCGGGCGTGACCTCTGTCCTCGTGAAAAACGCCACGACGGGCGAGTTGACCATCACGGCACGCGGCCCTGGTGCGTTGGACCTGGTTCGGGTCACGTTCGACTCCCGCCAGATCATCAATCTGCTTGACTATGCAGTCAACACTTGGTGGGTAAACTCTCCGACGCTGCTGGATGCAGTAGACAACGGGTGGATCACAATCCCCTCGTCGCAGAACATCCTCATCCAGGGAAGCGTAACCAGCCCTGATGTCGCGTACATCGTGGCGCCCAACTCCCCGACGCTTGGTGACCTGCTCGTCTGGAATGGTCTTTCTTGGGTCGTGTTCCCGGCGGGTACGTCGGGTTACGTCATCACGTCCAATGGTCCGGGGACGTTGCCTACGTACCAGATTGTTGCTGGTGGTGCTGGTGGCGATGGAGACACGATCACGGGGCAGACGACGGCAGGGCTTACCGACGGTGACCTCTGCTACGTGTCGGCCAACAGCACCTGGCTGAAGGCGCGTAGCGATGGTTCTCGTCAGCAGGCGACGCTGGCGGGAGCCTTCGCCGGTACTTCGGGCAGCGTTCTGATCTCTGGACGCCTAGCGAGTGCCAAGTTCACCACGGCTGGAGGAACCCCGACGCCCGGTTTGGAGGTCTACTTGGCAGCCAACGCCGACGACGGTGGCGCAGGTGCTGGGAAGCTGACAGGTGTGCAACCTTCCTCTGGTTACGCCACAGTTGCGGGCGTATGCCTTGACAATACCAACTATGCGGGACTCAAGACTTGCATTGTGCTACTGAATCCCCAGTCCCCGATTCAGTTGTAACCCCGGGGAAGGAGCTACCAGATGGTCAAGAAGACAGACACTATTGATACCAAGGTTCTTGCTGATTCCGCTGCGGTGGAGCCTGATCAGGCAATCCGCGAGATCAGTCAAGACGATGCAGCGACCCTCCACGCGGCCAACAACGCCGTGCTTTCTGCGCAGCAGATCCTGGGAAGAACCCTCGAACAGTTCAAGCTCGACGAGCAAGCCTGTCTTCAGACGATCACAGAGAACCGCAACTCCCTGAGCGGCGTTCTTGAGACGCTTGCTCGGAAGCATGACGTCGACCTCCGTACGGGCAAGTGGGTCTTCGAGTTCGACAAGATGCGGTTCGCACCGCGCAAGTGAGGCGTAGATGGCTGGCACAGACAAGATCCTTCAAGTAGGACCCACAGGCGTTCGCCGCGTTGCTAACGCAGGCTTCGCCGAGGTGGGTTCGGGGATCGCCAGCACGTCTGGGCAGAACCTCGCCATCGCCGCCGAGGCTGGCTTTGAGATCGTCGTCAATGAGGGCGCTCTCAACACCGACCTGCGCGCTGAGGGCACGGGGGAAACGCACCTGCTGTTCCTCGACGCTAGTGCCAACTTCATCGGCTTCGGCGTCGCCGCCCCCTCGTCTCTTTTCGATCTCGGCGGCGCCTTCACCGTACAGGGTATGGCGGTACCTGCGCTCTCTCCAGGAGGCACGGGGCGCATATACTTCGATTCTACCGGCAACAAGTTCCGAATTTCCGAGAACGGTGGTCCTTACACAGACCTCTTGACCTCATCGGGCACGGGCACTGCGGGTCAGGTTGCGTTTTGGAGTAGCTCGTCTGTCCTCACTGGGGAAGGCGATCTGTTCTGGGATGCTGCTAGCAACTTCCTGGGTATCGGTACGCCAACCCCAGCCACGTCGATTGAGGTCGCGGCGGGTCAGGTAGCCGTTCCTCAGGGTCTTGTCACCGCCCCCAGCTTCTCCTTTGTCGGAGATTTGAATACGGGTGTTTGGTCTGGTGGTGGTGGTGATGTTCGCCTCGCTACCGACGGCACAGACCGAGTAGTCGCGACCTCGACTGGGGTTGTGCTGACGGGACCAACCGAGGAGATCGTCTCGGGAACGGGTACCACGCTGACTGTGCGGATGCGCAACAGTGGTGCCGGCGCCGACCAGAAGAACTGGGCGTTCGTGTTCGACTCGGCGGTCAACGCCAATGCTCTCCGTCTCGTCACGGACGTGGACGCACTCACGACGCCCGTCAATGTGCTCGCCATCGATCGTGCTGGGCAGGTAGGCATCGGGTCCGGGATCACGACACCGGGCGCCCTGCTCGACGTGCGCGGCTCTGTCATCATCAATGAGGACGCTGCTGACGTAAACGTTCGGATCGAGGGGCAGACCGAGCCTAACCTCTTCGTCACGGACGCCGATGTCAACCGCATCGGCATCGGCATCGGGGCACCTCTGTCCCGTCTCCACCTACTGGAAGCAGCGGCTGCTGTCGATGGTACCAAGGGCGTGCGCCTCGACAACGCGACCGATGTCGTGCTTCTCGAAGTGGGCAACGCGGGGGGCAGCTACGTAGGAACTACGTCTTCCTCAGCCTTCAACGTCCGGTCGAACAACGTCGCACGCATCACCGTAGCATCGGCGGGCCTGGTAACGGTCAACCCGACCGGGGCGGATGCGGACTTCGTGGTCCTGGGCGACACTGACACCGACCTCATCCACGCGGATGCAAGCACCGATCGTGTTGGCTTCGGCGTCGCCGCCCCGGCTGGTAAGGTCGAGATCCGAGACGACACCGCGACCCCAAACCTGCTTCTCACAAAGAGCAGCGTGGGGGTTGGCAACAACGACCTTGCTGAGTTCCGCACAGATGCCTTCACCTCGGGTGAGCGCCACTTGTTCAAGTGGACCTCCAACTCCGGTGCGTTGGTCATCGGGCGCTATGGCATGGAGTTCGACGGTACCGGCAACACGATGGACTTTGTCTGGCGGGACATGTTCAATACGGCGGCTACTGTCGTCGAGAACATGCGCCTCAAGGGCAATGGGTTCCTGGGGCTTGGTACCGCTAGCCCTAACACCCGCTTTGACCTTGCAGGAGCTTTCAGCATCCGTGGGATGACTGCCCCTGCGGTGAGTGTTGCCGGCCAGGGTCGTCTGTACTTCGATTCCGGAACCAACAAGTGGCGGATCAGCGAGCACGGCGGTGCATACCAGGACCTGCTTTCGGTAGGTACCGTTGGTGGTACCGGCGTCGCCGGTCGTCTTGCGTTCTGGACAGCAGCCTCCACGCTGTCCTCGGATTCAGACTTCGTCTGGGATTCCACGAACAACCGCCTCGGTATCGCGGTGGGCGCATCGCCGAACACGGCGATTGACATGACAGGGGCGCTGAGCGTGCGGGCCATCAGCGCGCCAGCCATCTCTCCGGTGGGCGAGGTACGTCTGTACTTCGACTCCGGGACGAACAAGACCAGGATCAGCGAGAACGGTAGCGCGTACCAGGACCTTCTCTCTGCTATCTCAGGCGTCACCGGATCTGGGGCCATCAACCGTGTGGCGTTCTGGAACGGCGGAACGATTCTCACGAGTGATGCCCAGTTCTTCTGGGACAACACGAACAACTTCCTAGGCATCGATGTAGCAACCCCTACGTCAACACTCGACGTAGGTGGTTCAGTCGCGACGCAGGTGACGGCGTTGGCGGCGAACACCAACCTCGACGCCACGCACCACATCATCCTCGGTAACGCTAGCGGAGGTGCCTTCACCTTGACGCTACCTTTGGCTTCGGCTGCCTCGGGCCGAGAATACCGCGTCAAGAAGACAGACTCGTCGTCCAATGACGTCACGATCGCACGCTCAGGAGCGGACACTATAGATGGGGCGACTTCGCAGGTCCTCGGTTCACAGTACGAGGCGATCAGCTTCGTGAGTGACGGCACAAACTGGTTCATGTTCTAGCGCAGTAACCGGCGCCCGCTGAAATGGCTGCTCAGGGCCTTAGAATCTGAGACTAAGGAACAGGCAATGGCATTTTCACCAGCAGGAACACAACGACTCAAGCCCGCAGTGCGGGCGGCCACGACGGCGAACGTCGCCGACTTGGCGGCCGGTGCTCCTGATACTGTGGACGGTGTGACCCTTGCTGCTGAGGACCGCGTTCTCGTCAAGGAGCAGTCCACGGGCTCACAGAATGGCATCTACCGCGTCGCGACGCTTGGCACGGGTGCGGACGGCTCTTGGGTTCGTGTGGGGGACTTTGACCAGGACGCAGAGGCCCGCACGGGCGATTTGGTCTTCGTAAGCGAGGGCAATGCGAACGGCCCTGTGCTGTTCCAACTGGATACGCCAGACCCGGTGTTGGTGGGGACGACTGCCCTGACATTCTCGCCTGTTGGTGGGGCGCTACTGCCAAGTGTCGACATCTCCGTCTTGGACCTGTACGTCAACACGAGCACGGGCGACGACGACAACGACGGCTTGACGGTGGGCACCCCACTCGCGACGGTTCAACGCGCCATCCTCATGTTCACGCACCCTTCTAACCCGCCGTTTTGGCCGGGTAATGAAGAGCGTGTTATCCACGTCGTGGGCAACGTCACGGAGAACGTGATTGTTCCGCCACACCAAGGTGAAGGAATCCTGCGCATCCAAACGACAGAGGTAGTGGCTGAAACTGGCCTGACCACAACAGGCGCTTTCGCGCAGACGGCAGGAACAGCGACCGAGGTCAACTTCACCTTTTCAGGCGGCCCGATCACGGCCTCGGCCTACGCGAACAACGCCTTTGCCTATCCGGATGCTGGGTCTGCGGAGGCAAAGGACGAGGTCTACGAGTGCTTGCCCATCATCACCAACGGTACAGGCGACCTGACCGTGGTGTCAGCCGACCCGGGTAACTGGACGTCGTACGACTGGGGGACAGCGGTAGCCTTCTCCATCCTCCAGCCAGGCGCTACGTGGACCGGAACGACTGCGGTAGGAGGTTACGACCGCACGCCATGCATCTTGAACCTCGGGTCGAACCTTATCGTCCAGGGGTTTGAGTTCACTTCCGGCACTACGCCTATCACAAATGTCGACGTAGGAGATGACTATAGGGCCATCCTCCAGCGGTGCATCTACACGTCCTGCGCTTCCCTGGCAGCCGGCGGGAGTGTTGGCATAAACGGAATTGCTCAGATTGCTGTTGGTGGTGGCGTTCACATGACGGTCGGCTCAACCCTCGTAAACGTACTATCGACCGGTGTCCTGACACTGCTCATTAACAGCGCCCGCACTTTTGTGTACGGCCTACACCACGTCAACGCGACAATTCAGGTAACCGACTCTACTCTCATCGACATGTTCCTTGATTGCAGATCCATTCAACTAACCAACACTAGAGCGGAGGTATGGAAGTTGGCTGCTAACGGTGGCAACTTCGGCGTCTGGGCTGAGCAGGGTTCCACATTGTCGTTGTGGACCACTATCGACGTCACGGGTACTGCAACAGGATCCTATGGCATCATGGTCGACACTGGCTCGATTCTATACTCTGATGACGACCCCAGCGCGGCGACCCTCTCAGGCAGTACGGCAGACCTACGAATCGGCTTTGTCAATCACTCATGGGGCGCTGGAAGCCTGGAAGGACAGTTCGGCACAGGCGCAACTTACAACGAGGGACTGGCAGCGGGCAAGATGGTCGAGGCGACTGTCGATCGCGTGCGTCTCGCCGAGGTCGCGGCTCCGGATACGCCAGCAGCCAACTACGGTGTCGTCTACGCCAAAACCGACAACCTGCTCTACTTCAAGAACGATCTCGGCGTCGAGTACCCGCTCACGAACGGTGGCAACGTCACTAAGGTCGGGACACCGGTCGATAACCAGATCGCTGTCTGGACAGGTGACGGTACGCTCGAAGGCGACACGAAGTTCCTGTACGATGGAGCAAGCACCGGGCTACTGACCGTCAACTCCGCAGCCATCTTCAATGACACCGCCGCCAACGTGGACTTCCGCGTTGAAGGTATGGCGGATGCCAACGTCCTGGTCGTGGACGCCAGCGCACTCACCAACGTAGGTGCGGTCGGTATCGGCATTGCGGCGCCCACAGCCAAGCTCCACGTCGTAGGTGGCATCACACAGACGACAGGCGCCTTGTCCCTCACGGGCAATGCCGCGAGCGCGCTGACCACGTCCTCAGGCGCTCTGACGCTGACCTCGGCGGCTGCGGCTACCTGGGGTACAGCGGCGGGGCTGCTTTCGATCAATGCTGCCGGCGGCATTGTCGTAAACGCGGCTGGGATCGACGCTGACTTCGTGGTTAGTGGCGACGGCGACGCCAACACCTTGGTAGTGGACGCGGGTGCCCTGACAGGCGTAGGCGCGGTCGGGATCGGGGTAGCCCCCGCATCGGTCACTGCAAAGCTCCATGTGGAGACCGGCGACATCAAGCACAAGGCTCATGCAGCCTTTGCTGGTTCCGGTCAGGTCCAGACGACGAATGCGGTCCAGACCACGGACGCCACGGTTACGACTGTGGCGAGCTTCACGCTTGCCGACAACACGGTCTACTGGTTCGAGGCCACCATCATCGGACGAGATACGTCCGGCACCGACCGTGCGTTCTACATCCGCTCCACGCTGGCGTACCGGCAAAGCGCGGGCTCAGCGACGCTAGGCGCTCTACAGACGATCGTCACGGACGAAACCAACGCCGCCTGGGACGCGACGTTGGATGTGTCGACCAACGATGTTCGCGTTCGCGTGACGGGTGCCGTTGCTACCACCATCAACTGGGCATGCACCCTTCGGTATCAGGGTGTTTCAGGTAACACCTGATGAATTGGGGTCGCTGTGGCGAACGTACTTGGAAGGCAGAGCCTTAGTGGCATTCAGATCATAGAGGTAGACGATGACCCGTCCCTCTCGTCTGGTACGGTTGCCCCTATCGGCACGATCGCCTCGGCCCCCTCCCTTGGGCGCACCTGGGTCAAGACGGCGGCCGGCGACACCGCGTGGGTCACCTCGTCGGCCTTGCCGTTCAAGTCGCACAGCGGCTTCGCTGGCAGCGACAGGTACCAAAAGACCGGAGCCATCCTTACGAGCAACGCAACTCCAACTACGTTGGTATCCGTTACGGGCATTGCGGACGACACGGCCTATATGTTCGAGGCTGACGTCATCGCAGCAGGCTCTGTGGCCGCTACCACAGAGTTCGCCTGCTACAAGATCATAGCTTCGGCCTACAAAGCCACGGGCTTTGGTGTGACTATCGAGAACGAGGCGACACCGTACAATTTTGAGAGCGCGGGCGGAGGTGGCCTAGCCGTAAACTTCGACGTTAGCGGGTCCACTACGGTCATCCTAGAGGTAACTGGAATTGCCTCTGAGGACTTCAACTGGACATGCACCCTGCGCTGGCAGGCCGTACCCCAAGCTCCGCCCGTATAGCTCTCGTTAGGACAACATGGCGAACGTAATCGGCAGACATAGCCTAAACGGCGTCGTGATCCTTGAGGTTGACGGCGATCCGTCCGATGGCACCGTTGCTCCGCAGGGGTCCATCTCCCTGGACCCCGCGAACGGTAAGCTGTGGATCAAGTCCGGAGCACCGTCAACCGCTTGGACCGAGGCAGGTACCGGGACGGGGGGTGGCGCCGACTTCTCGGACAACTACCTCTACATCAGCGACGCATACACCTCCGATACTCCACGTCGGGGCGGCCTCATCGTCAACATGGATCCGACGACGACCGCCACCACGGTCAACGGAGTGTACGTCGCGGGCGTTGCCGCGACCTCTAATCCGACAGTAGTTACCACCGGTTCGGGAACATTCGCACAGTACGACTTCATCCAGATCAGCGGGTCCACAGACAACGACGGGCTGTACGAGGTCCATTCGCACTCCGGCACCACCTTGACCGTCAAGGGAGTCGGTACCACAGCCACGATCGAGGATTTCCCGAACGACCAGTTCGTGGCCGGTGCCTCAGACGGCGCGACCATCACCAAGGTCGGCGTCTCCCTGATCAGGACGGACACGGATGGCCAGTGGGAGATCGCCACAGGTAACGCGACATCCGCAACCGGGCTACAGTTTCGTGGCATCTGGCCTAAGACCGTAAGCACACTTGCCTACGCAGCCTCGGTCAACCTCGACCTCGACCCATTCCTCCCGCCCGTTCGTTCGCTGACCCTCACGGGGATCGTGACCTTCACGACGTCGAACCGGGCTGCTGCTCGCAGTATCCAACTCCGCATCGTGGGCGACACCGTACAGCGGTCACTCACCTTCCCCGCCGGCTGGAAGTTCTTGGGTGGACCCACCCCTACGGTGATGCCTGCCAACCAGACGGCCCTGCTGTCCGTCGTGAGCTACGGGACTGCCGACACCGACATCATAGCGGGGTTCTCGTTCGACACGTCTGAGACGGGCCTACGGGGCGCCGGAGCAGCAGACCAGGTAGCTGTCTTCTCGGACGTGGACTCCCTCGGCAGTACAGCGGGGCTCACCTACGACGGCACTACGTTCAGCGTGGTTGGTGACACGGTGCTCACCGGTAACCTCAACGTCACCGGGACCAGCATCACGGCTACCTCGGAGACCGTGCTCATCGCCGACAACCACCTGTACCTGAACAACGGGTACACGGCTGATCCCGCACAGACGGGCGGCTTGGTAGTCAACATCGACCCCGACGCTACTGCCACCGAAGCTGTCGCTGCGGGCGGATTCGTAGCTGGCGTAGCTGCTACCAGCAACCCGACCATCGAGGTCGCCTCGACCACCGGCTTCGCGACCGCCGACTTCATTCAGGTCAGCGGCTCGACCAGCAACGACGGTCTGTACGAGGTGCTGGCACTGCTGACCACACCCACCCGCATCCAGGTTCGAGGCGTAGGTGTCACCGGCACGGTTGAGGACTTCACGCAGAACCAATTCGTGACTGAGGCCGGTGTCGGCCAGGTAGACAAAGTCAAGATCGCCATCATGCGAGCGGGCATTGACGGCATCTGGGAAACCGGAACGGCAGCAGCTACTCCCGTCTCGTTCGTTGACCTCGGCACAGGCTCAGGCAACGTCACCAAGGTTGGCACCCCGGTCGACGATCAAATCGGTATCTGGACTGGCGACGGCACTATCGAGGGTCATGTTGGACTGACTTGGACGGGCACTGCGTTTGCTGCCGATGGCGCCGCGACGTTCAACAACACAGGCGCGGCAGTCAACTTTCGAGTTGCGGGTTCGGGAGAAGCGAACCTGCTGGTTGCCAACGGAACCAGCGCCAAGGTGGGCATCGGCGTACTAGCACCGTCGTATCTGTTGCACGTGCAGAAAAGCTCTAACTCCGGTGTTGAGGGCACGTATCCCGGTATCCGCGTCGTCAACACGAACGCGAGCGCGCATAGTTTTTCAGAGCTGACCGCGGAGGCAGCCAACGGCGTTGTCCTGAAGAACATCGCAGACGGCTTGGGGACGGGTAGCCCCACAGGCGAAATCTCCGGAGCGAACGGCACAAAATCCAACCATCCGTTCATCCTCTACACCAACAATACGAAGCGCATGCGCTTCGACGCCACCTCCGTCATTATCAGCGGTACCGGCAACCACCTCGTCGTTCCCGAGATCACGACACCGGCTACGCCCGCCAATGGATCCGGGACCTTCTACCCGAAGTCTGACGGGCTGTTCTACTTCCTTAACGACGGTACGCACGGTGCTGTCGAGCACCTCGTCACGAAGGAAGTCGTCACCACGCTGTCCTACGCAGCCTCTGTCAACATTGACATGCACCCGGGGCTCCCGCCCAATAAGACTGTCACGCTGACAGGCGTCATGACGCTCACGACGTCAAACAGGGCCGCTGGTCGTTCGGTGATGCTGCGGATCGTAGGAGATACCGTTCCTCGTGCCCTTACACTTCCGGCTGGGTGGACATTCTTAGGCGGTCCAGCACCGACAGCAATGCCCGCGAACGCCGTGGCAATCCTGTCGATTACCGCTTACGGGACAGCGGATACGGACATCGTCGCCGGGTTTGCGTTCGAGACGTCGGAGACTGGTCTCGGTGGTGCGGGTGCAGCTAACCAGATCGCCTATTTCACCGATGCTGATTCGCTAGCGGGTAACGCAGCACTCACATGGACTGGCTCTGCGTTTGCCGCTGACGGCAGTGCCACGTTCAACGCAAGCCTGGCCGACGCCGACTTTAACGTCGGTGCGACGGGAGTAACGAACGCCCTACATGTA
>Ga0307377_10000265_pt1 | contig 72955 bp, 55 predicted proteins | sample TR3MG_FD_202535 | JGI IMG/M metagenome (GOLD analysis project Ga0307377, IMG submission 202535) | Soil microbial communities from Risofladan, Vaasa, Finland - TR-3 | ecosystem: Environmental > Terrestrial > Soil > Coastal area > Acid sulfate soil | place: Finland: Risofladan, Vaasa | collected... | reverse complement strand
GGTAACCTTAACAGCCACCCCTGATGCAGGTTCAACTTTTACCGGATGGTCAGGTGGCGGTTGCAGCGGAACTGGGACATGTCAGGTAACCATGAACAGCGTAGTATCGGTAACAGCTACATTTACATCTGCCCCAATAGTGCCTGAGGTAATCAACCCAATCACAGGTAAAATATGGATGGACCGTAATTTAGGTGCCACACAGGTAGCAACAAGCAGCACAGATGCGGCAGCTTATGGTGATTTATACCAATGGGGAAGAGGCACTGATGGGCATCAATTAAGAACATCCTCAACAACAAGCATTTTATCAGACACTGATGTACCGGGGCATGCTAACTTTATTTTAGTAGCATCTGCTCCTAACGACTGGCGCTCAACTCTAAACGACAATTTATGGCAGGGTGTAAACGGGGTAAACAACCCTTGCCCATCTGGTTTTAGAATCCCTACAGAGACAGAATTAAATGCCGAAAGTGCAAGTTGGGGTAGCAAGAACTCAGCAGGAGCATATGCATCACCTTTAAAACTTCCGTTAGCAGGCTTCCGCACCAACACCAATTCGTTCGGCAATGTCGGTACCTTGGGTGTATATTGGAGTAGCACTATAGCCGGCAATAACTTACGTAGTCTGCTCTTTGTTAGTTACGATGCCTATGTGAACAGCAGTTGGAGGTCGTATGGGTTGTCTGTTCGGTGCATAAAGAATTAAGACTTCTGTTATTTTGCCTGGCTGTCCCTCAGGGCAGTCAGGCTTTTATATCAATAAGTAAGCAGTCTGATAGCATCACCTTTAAGCAAGAAATGATGCTTTATAAATGCTGCAACCAAAACCTACTAAGATAAAGATGAAAATTGCTACAAAACTTTCTATTATATTTTTCTGCATTTTATCACTAGGTGCAAATGCCCAACACATAATCACAGGAGATTTCCCTCCTCTAGCTGGTCAAACTGTTCGTTTGGCAGGTTTTGAGAGCTTTGGAGTTTACACCATCGATAGTACCAAAGTTACCGAAAAAGGAATTTTTGAATTGCATTACAATTCCAAAGATCGTGGTATGGCCTATCTGGCAGCTGCCGATAATAAAGCTTATTTTGTGGTGCTTGCCAATGAAGACATTAAGTTGAAAGGCGAAACCTTGAGTGCACCGGAAAGTATTGTTACGCTGGCAGGAAAAGAAAATATGTTGTTTGTGCAATACGCAATTGATCATCCGAAACACGAACAAGCATTGAGTGCCTGGGTTTATTTGCAAAAGATATATCAAGCAGATACTCTTTTTATACAACAAAAATATCCTCAACAAGCCATTGAAACAGAAATGCTTCGCATTAAACAAGAGGATAGTGATTTCCTGAAAAGCCTTGACCCTGAGAGTTATGTTAGTTGGTATTTACCTACCCGTAAATTGATAAGTTCGGTTTCCACTGTTGCCCAATACCGAACTGAAGAAATTCCTGCAACTTTAGCCGCTTTCCATAAATTGGATTATACCGATGAACGCCTCTACAAAAGTGGATTGCTAAAAGATGCCATCGAAAGTCATTTCTGGTTATTGGAAAATATGGGGCAACCCCTCGATGGTGTCTATAATGAGATGGTTATTTCCATCGATTTTTTAATAGCAAACTTATCAGGAGACGAAAAGAAATTTAATGAAATCACCAAATATCTATTCAACTTATTAGAGCAACACAGCTTGCTTCAGGCATCAGAATATTTGGCTATAAAAGTTTTAACACAGAATAGTTGTACGGTAAATGATGATTTGGCAAAACAATTAGAATCGTATCGTGCTATGAAAAAAGGGAACACAGCACCTGATATTGTTTTTAGCGGCGATGTTTTAAAAAGTGGTTCAGTTATAAAAATACCCAATCGTCTGTCGGATATTGAAGCAGAATACAAAGTCGTCATTTTTGGAGCAAGCTGGTGCCCTAAATGCGTAGAAGAACTTTCTCAAATCCCTGATCTATATGGAAAATGGAAATCCAGTGGTGTAGAAGTTGTTTTTGTTTCTTTAGATTCAGATGCGGCTATTTATCAACGTTTTGTAAAAATATTCCCTTTTATCAGTACTTGCGATTTCCAGAAATGGAACACTAAAGGAGCAAAGGATTATTATGTATTTGCGACACCTACGATGTTTTTACTGGATAAGAGTCGTACAATTATTTTACGACCTAACTCCGTAAAGCAAATAGATGCATGGGTGGATTATTATATAGGTAAAGTTGAAAAGTGAAAAGTTATGCTCAAGTTAATAATATCATTACCAGTACAGTGCACCGGAACATTGCTGTTAATATATTAATAGCATGAATTCCAATATGTTATTTATCACTTTCTATAAACGAATCTGTACTTTATATATTTTTACTTAATACATGATTTTTCTGGTTCAGTTTTCATGTATTTTCTATATCTTTTTTAGTTAATACATGTAATTTGACTATGGAAAAACTCTACTCCTGCCTGATCAACAATTTCAAATCATGCCTGTCTAAGTCGATTTGATGATTGTATCATGAATTTACTAAAAGTAGCACCTTCGCGTGTATTCAAAACAGTTATAGACTATTCTGTTACATTAATCTGTCTTCCTCTGCTAATGCCTGTTAAGTTGATGCTTGCCCTTATAATAAAGGTATCAGGAGAAGGTCCTGTAATATATACTCAGAAACGAATAGGAAGGCTCGGCAACCCCTTTTTTATTTACAAATTCCGGTCAATGCACTTTACAACTAATTCTTAATATCATGAAAAAATCAAAAGCTTTATTGATTGTGATGTCCATACTTCTTCTGGGCAGCCTTTTATTAACTTGTAAAAAACAAGACAATGAGCCTGTTGCAACAGATAATGAGGTAACATTTTCAATTGACGTAATAAGCGTTAAAAGCGAAAATAGCAGTAAAGGCGCTGCAGCTTATAACCTCGCCGATGCAGATAAGATCATTTTTACCATCCAGAACAATGATGGGAGCGCTACTAAATATACCAGTTCTGAGGTAAAAATACTTCAGATGAACGGAAGTTATTACACCCAAAAACTTGCACTCAAAACAGGTACTTACATATTAACTGAATTTGTTTTAATCGATGCTTCAGGTAATACCATTTATGCCTCACCTCTTGCCGGATCACAGGAAGCACAAAATGTAACTAATCCGCTTCCAATCACTTTTACCGTGGCAAAAAACATAACCTCTCCTGTAAATGTACAGGTATTAAGCACTGCGGCCCATACTCCTGAAGACTTTGGATTAAGTCATTTCCCGGTTATTGAAGTAAAACCGTTTAGTTTCATGATCGGGGTTATTGATAATAGCAGCGATAATATACTCCCGGCAACTTTAACTGTCAGTAATGGCACTTATACATACGTTCAAAACCTCTCTTCAGTTCTGAACAATGTAGTTACTGTTATAGATGGCTTACCTGATTATACATTGACAGTAGAGTACACAGGATTTATAACCTATACTCATACCTATACTATTGAGTCATTAAAGACATTTGAAGATGCGGCTGGGAATTTACCACTGCTGGTGGAGCTTGAAAAGGTTGCTGTAACACTGACAATAGGACAAACCTATCAGGGCGGAAAAATAGCTTATATTTTTCAACCCGGTGACCCTGGTTATGTGGCAGGACAAACACACGGCTTAATAGCCGCACCTTCTGACCAAAGTGCAGGTGCTACATGGTGGAATGGAGCTTATACAACAACCGGAGCAACCGGTTCAGACTTGGGTGCAGGTAGTGCTAACACCACAGCAATTATAAGCAGCCAGGGAAATACAGGAACCTATGCCGCTAAAATATGCAGAGATTATGCAGGTGGCGGTTACAATGATTGGTATTTGCCTTCAAAAGACGAAATACTCAAACTTTACCTTAACAAGGATGCAATTGCAGGTTTTGCTGGCATCGCCTATTGGAGTTCCACTGAGTTCAATATCGTCAACGCATGGTATCAGTACTTCCTCGATGGCTTTCAGTACAGCTCCACTAAGTACACCATAATCTCTGTGCGTGCTATTCGGGCTTTTTAACAAATTATCTATTTAACCGCGAAGCGGTCGAATTTTAAAAAATAATAGAAAACTGAAAAATATAAATTTTAATAGCCTGCTAAATCTTAATATCATGAAAAAATCAAAAGCTTTATTCATAGCGATGTCCGTACTTCTTCTGGGCAGCCTTTTATTAACATGTAAAAAACAGGACAATGAACCTGCTGCAACAGATAATGAGGTAGCATTTTCAATTGACGTTATAAGTCTTAAAAGCGATAATGGCACTAAAGGCGCTGCAGCTTATAACCTTGCCGATGCAGATAAGATCATTCTTACCATCCAGAACATTGATGGAAGCGATACTAAATACACCTCATCTGAAGTAAAAATACTCCAGATGAATGGTAATTATTACACGCAGAAACTGACACTCAAAACCGGTACTTACAAACTGACGGAATTTGTTTTAATCGATGCCTCAGGCAATACTATTTATGCTGCACCTCTTGCCGGATCGCAGGAAGCACAAAATGTAACCAATCCGCTTCCAATCACTTTTACCGTAGCAAAGAATGCAACCTCTCCTGTAAATGTACAGGTATTAAGCACTGCTGCCCATACTCCTGAAGACTTTGGATTAAGTCATTTCCCTGTTACTGAAATAAAGACACTTAGTTTCATGATCGGGGTTATTGATAATAGCAGCGATGATATACTCCCGGCAAAACTAACTGTCAGTAATGGCGCCTATTCATATGTTCAAAACCTCTCTTCAGTTCTGAACAACGTAGTTACTGTAACAGACGGTTTAAGTAATTATACATTGACAGTAGAATATACAGGATTTGTAAGCTATACTCATACATATACTATTGATTCCTTAAAGATATTTGAAGATGCCGCTGGGAATTTACCACTGCTGGTGGAGCTTGAAAAGGTAATTGAATTGACCGTTACCGATATTGATGGAAATGTTTATCATACAGTACCAATTGGAACACAGGTGTGGATGGTTGAAAACCTGAAAACCACCAGATATAATGATGGTACACCCATACCAAATGTCACAGATAATACCGCATGGGCTTATCTTACAACTCCCGGCTATTGCTGGTACAATAATGATTTAGCTACCTATAAAAATACTTACGGAGCATTGTATAACGGGTACACTGTGGATCTGTACAGCAACGGAGGCAAAAATGTATGCCCCACGGGGTGGCATGTACCTTCTTTTGATGAATTTGCAACATTGACAACCTATTTAGGAGGAGTAGCTGTTGCGGGCGGAAAACTTAAAGAAACAGGTACAACCCATTGGACAGCTCCCAATACAGGAGCAACCAATGAGACTGGTTTTACAGCCCTTCCTGGTGGCTTCCGTAACAACTATAGTTCATTCTACCTTATTGGAAACGTTTGTTATTTAAGGTATGACGGTGGTTTTTATGTCAGTAATATTGGCTATAATAATGGTGTTTGGGGAATAGGCTATAATGATGTAATTTCTGGTTACTCAGTTCGCTGCCTGAAAGATTGATTACCTATTTTATTTATTACCGCGACTCTTACCGAGCTATAGTCAAAGTAAGTAGTCGAATTTTAAAAATGATTGAAACCTGAGATCAATAAATTTTAATAGTCTGCTAAATCTTAATGTCATGAAAAAATCAAAAGCTTTATTGATTGTGATGTCCATACTTCTTCTGGGCAGCCTTTTATTAACATGTAAGAAACAGGACAATGAACCTGCTGCAACAGATAATGAGGTAGCATTTTCAATTGACGTTATAAATACTAAAAGCGATAATAGCGGTAAAGGAGCCACAGCTTATAACCTGGCCGATGCAGTTAAGATAATTCTTACCATTCAAAACAATGATGGGAGCGCTACCAAATACACCAGCACTGAAGTAAAAATACTTCAGATGAATGGAAGTTATTACACCCAGAAACTGGTTCTCAAAACAGGTACTTACAAACTAATGGATTTTGTTTTAATCGATGCAACAGGTAATACAATTTATGCTTCACCTCTTGCCGGATCGCAGGAAGCTCAAAATGTAACTAATCCGCTTCCAATCACTTTTACCGTGGCAAAAAATGCAGCCACTCCTGTAAATGTACATGTATTAAGCACTGCTGCACATACTCCTGAAGACTTTGGATTAAGTCATTTCCCGGTTACTGAAATAAAGACACTTAGTTTCATGATCGGGGTTATTGATAACAGCAGCGATAATATACTCCCGGCAAAATTAACTGTCAGCAATGGTGCTTATTCATATGTTCAAAACCTCTCTTCAGTTCTGAACAATGTAGTTACTGTAACAGACGGGTTAAGTAATTATACATTGACAGTAGAATATACAGGATTTGTAACCTATACTCATACATATACTATTGAGTCATTAAAGACATTTGAAGATGCGGTCGGGAATTTACCACTGCTGGTGGAGCTTGAAAAGATACAAGTTTTAACAGTTACCGATATTGACGGCAATGTATACAACACCGTAACCATTGGCACGCAGGTATGGATGAAAGAAAACCTGAAAACCACGAAATACAACGATGGCACAGCAATACCATTAGTCACTGATAATATAGCATGGGGCAATCTGACTTCTCCTGGTTATTGCTGGGACAAAAATGATTATGCAACCTATGGAGTTACCTATGGGGCTTTGTATAATTGGTATGCAGTAAATACTGGCAAATTAGCTCCCAGCGGCTGGCATGTAGCTACCGATGCAGAATGGACAACTCTAACAAGCTATTTGGGAGGAGAAAGTGTAGCTGGGGGCAAACTGAAAGAATCAGGCATTACTCATTGGCCAACACCTAATACTGGAGCTACAAATGAAACAGGTTTTACAGCACTTCCGGGTGGCTACCGTAGCAGCACTGGATCGTTCATTGAGGTTGGCTCTAGTGGTTACTACTATTCAACTACCGCGCTTGATGCCTCAAATGCATGGTTCCGGAGCATGTACTACAATTACAACCTTGTGAGTAGGAATAACTTCAGTAAAAAGAGTGGCTTCACTGTTCGCTGTTTGAAGGACTGATTGATTGAATGATATATTACAGCAACATTTACTGACCATAGTCAAAGTCAGTAGTCGAATTTTAAAAATGATTGAAACCTGAAGAATATAAATTTTCATTAACCTGTTAAGTCTTAATATCATGAAAAAATCAAAAGCTTTATTTATGGCGATGTCCGTACTTCTTCTGGGCAGCCTTTTATTAACTTGTAAAAAACAGGACAATGAACCTGCTGCAACAGATAATGAGGTAGCATTTTCAATTGATGTAATAAGCCTTAAAAGCGATATTGGCACTAAAGGCGCGGCAGCTTATAACCTTGCCGATGCAGTTAAGATCATTCTTACCATCCAGAACATTGATGGCAGCGCTACTAAATACACCAGCACTGAAGTAAAAATACTCCAGATGAACGGGAGTTATTACACCCAGAAACTGGTACTTAAAACCGGTACTTACAAACTGACGGAATTTGTTTTAATCGATGCTACAGGTAATACGATTTATGCTTCACCTCTTGCCGGATCGCAGGAAGCACAAAATGTAACTAACCCGCTTCCAATCACTTTTGCCGTGGCAAAAAATGCAGCCACTCCTGTAAATGTACAGGTATTAAGCACTGCTGCCCATACTCCTGAAGACTTTGGATTAAGCCATTTCCCGGTTACTGAAATAAATACGTTTAGTTTCATGATCGGGATTATTGATAATAGCAGCGATAAAATACTCCCGGCAACTTTAACTGTCAGCAATGGCGCTTATTCATATGTTCAAAACCTCGATTCAGTTCTGAACAATGTAGTTACTGTAACAGACGGCTTACCTGATTATACATTGACTCTGGAATATACTGGATTTGTAACCTATACTCATACCTATACTATTGATTCATTAAAGATATTTGAAGATGCCGCTGGGAATTTACCCTTGCTGGTAGAGCTTGAGAAGGCGATTGATCAGTATACATTGTCTGTTGGAAAGGCCGGGACTGGAACAGGATTAGTTACCAGTAGTCCCGCCGGGATTAATTGCGGCGTCGATTGTTCTGAACCCTATAATTTTGGAAGCGTGGTCACATTAACAGCCACCCCTGATGCAGGTTCAACCTTTACCGGATGGTCAGGTGGTGGTTGCAACGGAACTGGGACATGTCAGGTAACCATGAACAATGCAGTATCGATAACAGCTACATTTACAGCTGCCCCAATAGTGCCTGAGGTAACCAACCCAACTACCGGTAAAATATGGATGGACCGTAACCTAGGGGCCACGCAAGTTGCAACAAGCAGCACAGATGCGGCAGCTTATGGCGATTTATACCAATGGGGAAGAGGCACCGATGGGCACCAAATCAGGACATCAGCAACCTCAGACTATTTATCAGTATCCGATGTCCCCGGGCATGGTAATTTTATTTTAGGACCTTTCAGCCCTATGGATTGGCGCTCATCACAAAACGATAATTTATGGCAAGGTGTAAATGGAACAAATAATCCATGCCCGGCAGGTTTTAGAATACCAACTGATACTGAATTGGATGCAGAACGTGCAAGTTGGTTAACTAATGATATGGCAGGAGCTTACACAAGCCCTTTAAAGCTAACCGTAGCAGGCTACCGCCTCAACTCATTTGGTTATCTCAACGATGTTGGTACCAGCGGCTACTATTGGTCAAGTACTGTAGATGGCACTAACTCGCGCTACCTATACTTCCCTAGTGGCCTTGCCAGTATGTCCACCATCTACCGTGCATACGGTTTTTCTGTTCGCTGCATTAAGGATTGACACTATTAGCAAACATTTAAGAAGCTTTATTATTTACATAGTTTTTTATTACCCATTAAAATTAAGTCATATGAAGACCATTCATTATTTATTTATCATCTCGGCTTTTATATTAACTGGCAGCTTGTTTTACGCCTGTACAAAAGAACAGGATAATTCTATAGATGCTACTGGCGAGTTTGAATTTGCCATTTCAGCTACAGCCCTTAAGGATGGGAATGGCACTAAAGGGGCTGCAGCTTATACCCTCGCCGATGCAGATAAGATCATTCTTACAATCCAGAACATTGATGGAAGCGATACTAAATACACCAGCTCTGAAGTAAAAATACTTCAGATGAATGGAAGTTATTACACCCAGAAACTGGTGCTCAAAACCGGTACTTACAAACTGACAGAATTTGTTTTAATTGATGCAACAGGCAATACAATTTATGCTTCACCTCTTGCCGGATCGCAGGAAGCACAAAATGTAACTAATCCGCTTCCAATCACTTTTACAGTGGCGAAAAATGCAACCTCTCCTGTAAATGTACAGGTATTAAGCACTGCGGCCCATACTCCTGAAGACTTTGGATTAAGTCATTTCCCTGTTACTGAAATAAATACTCTTAGTTTCATGATCGGGGTTATTGATAATAGCAGCGATGATATACTCCCGGCAAAATTAACTGTCAGCAATGGAGCTTATTCATATGTTCAAAACCTCTCTTCAGTTCTGAACAATGTTGTTACTGTAATAGACGGCTTACCTGATTATACATTGACATTAGAATATACAGGATTTGTAATCTATACTCATACCTATACTATTGATTCCTTAAAGATCTTTGAAGATGCCGTTGGGAATCTCCCCTTGCTGGTGGAGCTTGAAAAGGTGAATGACTTGACCGTTACCGATATTGACGGCAATGTTTATAATACAGTAACAATTGGAACACAGGTGTGGATGGCAGAAAATCTTAACACCACGAAATACAATGATGGGACAGCAATACCCAATATAACAGTTAATGCAACATGGGCTGCATTAACAACTGGAGCTTATAGCGATTACGAAAATAACGCAGTTAATTCAACTACATACGGGAGATTGTATAACTGGTATGTAGTAGATAATAACGCTTCTACGAAGGTTGCGAGTAACGGGGGTAAAAATGTATGCCCAACTGGATGGCATGTACCTACGGTTGCCGAGTTTACTACCCTGTCGACTTATTTAGGAGGAGACGCTGTTGCAGGCGGCAAACTTAAAGAAACAGGTACGACACATTGGTCAAGCCCTAATACGGGTGCAACTAATGTAACAGGATTTACAGCCCTTCCGGGTGGCCGCCGAGATCTTGATGGCTCATTCTACTATATCTTTAACGGGGGTTTCTGGTGGGCTACTACAGCGATTGATGATACATATGCACGGGCTCTTCTCTTGGACGCATGGTTGAACGAATTGGCCTTACTTACGCCCTATTTGAAGAATGGCTACTCTGTTCGATGCTTGAAGGACTGATTGATTGAATGATATATTACAGCAACATTTACTGACCGATAGTCAAAGTAAGAGGACGAATTTTAAATAATGATTTAAACCTGAAGAATATAATTCTTAATAGCCTGCTAAATTTTAAAATCATGAAAAAATCAAAAGCTTTATTTATAGCAATGTCCGTACTTCTTCTGGGCAGCCTTTTATTAACTTGTAAAAAACAAGACAATGAACCTGCTGCAACAGATAATGAGGTAGCATTTTCAATTGACGTTATAAATACTAAAAGCGATAATAGCGGTAAAGGAGCCACAGCTTATAACCTGGCCGATGCAGTTAAGATAATTCTTACCATTCAAAACAATGATGGGAGCGCTACCAAATACACCAGCACTGAAGTAAAAATACTTCAGATGAATGGAAGTTATTACACCCAGAAACTGGTTCTCAAAACAGGTACTTACAAACTAATGGATTTTGTTTTAATCGATGCTACGGGCAATACCATTTATGCTGCTCCTCTTGCCGGATCACAGGAAGCACAAAATGTAACCAATCCGCTTCCAATCACTTTTACCGTGGAGAAAAACACAATCTCTCCTGTAAATGTACAGGTATTAAGCACTGCGGCCCATACTCCTGAAGACTTTGGATTAAGTCATTTCCCGGTTACTGAAATAAAGACGCTTAGTTTCATGATAGGGGTTATTGATAACAGCAGCGATGATATACTCCCGGCAACTTTAACTGTCAGCAATGGCGCTTATACATACGTTCAAAACCTCGATTCAGTTCTGAACAATGTAGTTACTGTAACAGACGGCTTCCCTGATTATACATTGACTCTGGAATATACTGGATTTGTAACCTATACTCATACCTATACTATTGATTCCTTAAAGATATTTGAAGATGCCCCTGGGAATTTGCCCTTGCTGGTAGAGCTTGAAAAGGCGATTGATCAGTATACATTGTCTGTTGAAAAGGCTGGGACTGGAACAGGATTAGTTACGAGTAGTCCCGCCGGGATTAATTGTGGTGTCGATTGTTCTGAACCCTATAGTTTTGGAAGCGTGGTAACATTAACAGCCACCCCTGATGCAGGGTCAACCTTTACCGGATGGTCAGGTGGTGGTTGCAGTGGCACGGGGACATGTCAGGTAACCATGAACAGCGTAGTATCGGTAACAGCTACATTTACAATCGATCAGTATACTTTGTCCGTTGGAAAGGCCGGGACTGGAACTGGATTAGTTACGAGTAGTCCCACCGGGATTAATTGTGGTGTCGATTGTTCTGAACCCTATAATTTTGGAAATGTTGTAACATTAACAGCTACTCCTGATGCAGGTTCAACTTTTACCGGATGGTCAGGTGGTGGTTGCAGCGGAACTGGGACATGTCAGGTAACAATGAATAGCGCAAGATCTACAACAGCTACATTTACAGCTGCCCCAATAGTGCCTCAGGTAACCAACCCAGCTACCGGTAGAATCTGGATGGACAGGAACTTAGGTGCCAACCAGGTGGCAACAAGCAGCACCGATGCTGCTTCCTATGGTGATCTATACCAATGGGGAAGAGCTGCCGATGGACATCAAATTAGAACATCAGGCACAACCAGCACTTTATCAGGCACAGACACACCGGGACATGCTAATTTTATTTTAGCAACTAGTGATTGGCGTTCACCGCAAAACACGGATTTATGGCAGGGGGTAAATGGGGTAAATAACCCTTGCCCGACTGGCTTTAGAATCCCAACAAATGCAGAATTAGATGCAGAGCGTGCAAGTTGGAGCAGTCAAAACGCGGCAGGGGCTTTTGCCTCACCTTTAAAATTACCCTTAGCAGGCCTCCGCCACTTCAGCGTTGGCTCGCTCGTCAATGTTGGTGTCGCCGGCTACTACTGGAATAGTACCGTTTATTCCACTTACTCATGGAGCCTGGTCTTCGGCAGCGGCAGTACCCAAATGTACAGCGGCGGTTACCGTGCGACCGGCTATTCTGTTCGCTGCATTAAGGATTAAACTATTAGCAAACATTGAAAAAGCTTTATTATTTACATAGTTTTTATTATCCATTAAAATTAAGTCATATGAAGACCATTCATTATTTATTTATATTCTCAGTTTTTATAATAACAGGCAGCTTGTTTTACGCCTGTACAAAAGAACAGGATAATTCTTTAAATGCTACAGGCGAATTTGAATTTGCAATTTCCGCTTCAGCCCTTAAGGATGAAAATAGCAGTAAAGGTGCTGCAGCTTATAACCTCGCCGATGCAGATAAGATCATTCTTACCATCCAGAACAATGATGGCACTCCTACTAAATACACCAGTTGTGCGTCATTATGAAGATTCGTTGTAACAAAATAACCTGCTTCGAGACATACAATAAATAAAAAGAAATATTATGAAAGCAACAGAAAACTTTTCTACTCAACATTTGGTTAGCAAACAAAGACTGATTGTAAAGGCATATAAAGGACTGACAGAACTTGCGTTGCCTTGCAAGTTAACGTTTCTAGTAAGTATTTTCTTATTCTTAACGACTAATATTAAGGCACAAAATGGACCTTTCCTGAGATTAAGTCTTGGCCCGGGTTTTTTGACAGAATTTAGTACCATCAACGGATCAGGTTTCACCTATACTGCTAAAAATCATGCTATTGGTTGGGGATTTAATGATAAATATGCTGTGTATTATAGTGAATTCGGAGCTTTTACAAGAAAAGACATTGGAGAAGAATATCGATTTATTAATCTTGATGCTTACGGTTTAGGGCTTTCTTATAATCTAGAAAACAATATTAGTTTCCATGCATCAGGTGCATATGGAACGGTTCATTTTTCCGATAGCTGGAATAAACAGGGAAATTTAATAGAAGATGGATATGCCATTGCTTTGGGTCTAGATAAGAAATGGGGGTTGACAAAAAGAATCGACCTTGGAGTTGGACCGCTTATATCCTATTTCAAAACTGAAAATTATACATTTACAAACTTTAGTGTAAACTTTTGGCTTGATATTTTTCTGTTTAAGCAACAATAATCTAATAAAATGAGAGGCATGAAAGTTCTAATAACTGTTTTATTTATTGTGGTTTTTTCTATAACCAGGCTTCACGCACAGAATGAACCAAAACAAGCTATAAATATATGTGCTTTAGCTATCCCCCTTATGAACATGTATGTTGTCAATTACGAATACCTGTATCATGAACGTAATGGTTTGGCAACCCGAATTGAATATGTTCCAAATTTAAAAGGGGCTGCTACAGAAGGTACTGCATTAGCTGCCATAATAGGTTACCGCTGGCATTTCTCACCGAAACTTAATGGTTTCTTTGCCGGGCCTTATGTACGCTATCGCTATGCTTATGGTTCTGGCACCGCAAAAGGAATAGCTTATGATTTCAAAGTGCCTGAAATGAATGTAGGCATAAACGGAGGTTTTCGGTGGGTTTCTAAAATTGGCTTCAATGTTGTGTTTGCGTGTGGGTACGGTTATTCATTCGGCTCTGAAAAACTGACTCCCTCAAATATTGATGTAATTTCTACATTCAAAACGTTCAAAAATGCCGAGGATAGAAATAATATGATACTTGATGCACCAATTAATGCGGAATTTTCTATTGGATATGCTTTTTGATAGTGACTGTTTCATTTTTTCTCAATAAACGGTGAAATGGCTTTAGTTGATTAAAAAGGGATTTAATATCGAATTTATTGAAACAAATAACGAACGCACAACACACGGTATAAAACATTGGGGTTTAAGTGGTTATTCAAGCATTCTGCCACGCATCAAGTTCCTTGTAACAGGACAAGAAAAGTAGCCCGCAATCCCCAACGATTTCATACCGCCAACCGTTCTGAAGTAAAAATACTCCAGATGAATGGAAGTTATTACACCCAGAAACTGGTGCTCAAAACCGGTACTTACAAACTGACGGAATTTGTTTTAATCGATGCTTCAGGAAATACTATTTATGCTGCACCTCTTGCCGGATCGCAGGAAGCACAAAATGTAACTAATCCGCTTCCAATCACTTTTACCGTAGAGAAAAACATAAGCTCTCCTGTAAATGTACAAGTATTAAGCACTGCGGCCCATACTCCTGAAGATTTTGGATTAAGCCATTTCCCTGTTACTGAAATAAAGACACTTAGTTTCATGATCGGGGTTATTGATAATAGCAGCGATGATATACTCCCGGCAACTTTAACTGTCAGCAATGGCGCCTATACATACGTTCAAAACCTCGATTCAGTTCTGAACAATGTAGTTACTGTAACAGACGGCTTACCCGATTATACATTGACAGTAGAACATACAGGATTTATAACCTTTACTCATACCTATACTATTGATTCCTTAAAGATATTTGAAGATGCCGCTGGGAATTTACCACTGCTGGTGGAGCTTGAAAAGGCGATTGATCAGTATACATTGTCTGTTGGAAAGGCCGGGACTGGAACAGGATTAGTTACGAGTAGTCCCGCCGGGATTAATTGTGGCGTCGATTGTTCTGAACCCTATAATTTTGGAAACGTGGTAACATTAACAGCCACCCCTGATGCAGGGTCAACTTTTGCAGGATGGTCAGGTGGCGGTTGCAGCGGCACGGGTACATGTCAGGTAACAATGAACAATGCAGTATCGGTAACAGCTACATTTACAGCTGCCCCAATAGTGCCTGAGGTAACCAACCCAACTACCGGTAAAATATGGATGGACCGTAACCTAGGGGCCACGCAAGTTGCAACAAGCAGCACAGATGCAGCAGCTTATGGCGATTTATACCAATGGGGAAGAGGCACTGATGGGCATCAATTAAGAACATCAACAAACACAAGTAGTTCGTCAAGTACAGATATTCCTGGGAATGCCAACTTTATTTTAGGTTTTAGTTATACTTCCTATGATTGGCGTTCACCACAAAATGCCAGTTTATGGCAAGGGGTAAATGGAGTAAACAACCCATGCCCAACAGGTTTTAGAATACCAACCGATACTGAATTGGATGCAGAACGTGCAAGTTGGAGCAGCAACAACCTAGCTGGTGCTTTTGCTTCGCCATTGAAATTTACTACAACAGGTATACGAAACCTCTCAAATGGTTCGATTATGGTTGTTACAGACGGCTATTATTGGTCGAATACCGTAGTTAGTAGTAACTCGAACTTCCTGCGCATACAGAGTGGCAATGCCTATATGGACATAAACAACCGTGGATACGGTATGGCTGTTCGTTGCATAAAGGATTAGCCACTTTTTACATGGAATGGCTTTTAATGAGCCCGATGAGAAACAATAAGGTTAATAATTTACCTGACTATTCCACAGCGGAGAACAGTCAGGTGTATATAACTGAGAAAGATTTACCTCGCGAGATATGCGATCCACTAAAAGGATTCCAGTACTTTCATTAACATGGTTTGTAACTTACAGCAGTTTATAAATAAGTATTCCCTCAGTTTTAAAAAAAGCAATATGAGATTATTTATATCACTTATATTTTTAATCTTATTTACCGAAATTTATGCCCAATTTACAATTACAGGCGAATTCCCTTATTTAGCTGGTCAAACTGTTCGTTTGGCAGGTTTTGAAGGCTTTGGAGTTTACACTATCGATAGTACCAAAGTTACCGAAAAAGGAATTTTTGAATTGCATTACAATTCCAAAGATCGTGGTATGGGCTTTCTGGCAGCTGCCGATAATAAAGCTTATTTTGTGGTGCTTGGCAATGAAGATATTAAGTTGAAAGGCGAAGTTTTGAGTGCACCGGAAAGTATTGCTATTCTATCTGGGAAAGAAAATCAGTTGTTTGTGCAATACGCAATTGATCATCCGAAACGCGAACAAGCATTGAGTGCCTGGGTTTATTTGCGAAAGATATATAATGAAGATCCGCTTTTTGCACAACAAAAATATCCACAACAAGCCATTGAAAAAGAAATGCTACGCATTAAACAAGAGGACAACGATTTTCTAACGAATTTAGACCCCAAGAGTTATGTGAGTTGGTTTTTACCCACACGTAAATTGCTAAGTTCGGTTTCCACGGTTGCCCAATACCGAACTGAAGAAATTCCTGCAACTTTAGCCGCTTTCCGTAAATTAGATTACACTGATGAAAGACTCTACAAAAGTGGATTTCTAAAAGATGCCATCGAAAGTCATTTCTGGTTATTAGAGAATATGGGGCAACCCCTCGATGGTGTCTATAATGAGATGGTTATTTCCATCGATTGTTTGTTAACAAACCTATCCGAAAACGAAAAGAAGTTTAACGAGATCACTAAATATCTCTTTAATTTATTAGAACGCCAAAGCTTGCTTCAGGCATCAGAATATTTGGCTATAAAAGTTTTAACACAGAATAGTTGCACGGTAAATGATGATTTGGCAAAACAATTAGAATCGTATCGTGCTATGAAAAAAGGGAACACAGCACCCGATATTGTTTTTAGCGGCGATGTTTTAAAAAGTGGTTCAGTTATAAAAACACCCAATCGTTTGTCTGATATTGAAGCAGCATACAAAGTTGTAATTTTTGGAGCCAGCTGGTGTCCGAAATGTGCCGAAGAACTAGGCCAACTACTTCCTCTTTACAAGAAATGGAAATCCTTAGGTGTAGAGGTAGTCTTTATATCACTGGACACAGAAAAATCAGTATTCAACAGTTTTGCCGGCATATTTCCTTTCGTCAGTATGTGTGATTATAATAAATGGAATACCAAATCCGTAAAGGATTATTATGTATTTGCTACACCTACGATGTTTTTACTTGATAAGAGTCGCACAATTATTTTACGACCTAACTCCGTAAAGCAAATAGATGCATGGGTGGATTATTCTATCGGTAAAGTTGAAAAGTGAAAAGTTATTCTCAGGTTAATAACATCATTACCAGTGCAGCGCACCGGAATATTACTGTTATTTTATTAACAGTATGAATTTCAGATTTTTGTGTGCCATTTTCGCTGTTTATTGAAAACCATTTATATATTTGTCATTAGATGTGTTTTTAAATACAGTTTTTGTGTATTAATAGTGTCTGTTTTTATTTATAGATTTTAATATTCTGCTTTATGCAAAACCTAAACCTCATAACCCGAGCTTTCTTATCCCATTATCTATTCTATTCAAGGATTCTAAATATCTGATTTTCTGTCAGATTCTATTAACTTTTACATACTTTCTCTTCTTACTCTTATTAATTTCAATAACCATTACAATTGTTATATCCATTATTCAATGAACCATCTAATCCGCATTCATCTTAAATGGCTGTTTACTAAAAGATCCATCAAAGATTTGTCATTCAGCTTGTTGCTCTCTTTTGCAGTTAGCTCAATCCTCTTTGTTGGTTGCAAGAATTCTTCCTCCGGTGGCAACTCGCAAACAGCAGATACCTCTATGGCAGGAAGCTCTCCTGTTGAGACCCCGGGCGCAATGGATGAAGCTCAAAACACAGAAATTGATGAAGCAATGAATGCCCCGGGCAGTCGGTTAAATTTTACAGAAGCCGGTTACTTTTTATCTAGAATGACATACGGGTTAAGAGAATTTGGCGATTATAACGACACTTCAGTCACCAAAAACATAAAATATGTTTCCAATCCCGGTATTCCGATAGGAATTCAGGAAATGGCTCCAATCGAATACAGCCGTGACAAGGCAGCTCCATTAATTGAAGGTTTCGGAGCGCTTAAATCTGCCTTTATTACAACCTATTTTTCGAATCAGGTCGACTGGACAGATACCAGGATTGATGAAGCAGTAGCAAGCCTGTCGGGTCTCGATTTACGTCAGACAACAGATCGTCCGCAAGCCTTTATGTACATTAATCCGGACGCGATACGCTGGTGCTGGAATAATTTTTACAGACCTCCATCTGCTGAAAGTATCACTGATATCTCATTAAACGCTTTGTATAATATTGTCTTTCAAAAATTTGTACACACCCTGATTATTGCACATGAACAGGTTGCAACTTTTGAATTTGAGAACGAACAAAGCTGGTACAAAAACAGCATCATTATCGAAGAAAAGTACGCACCTGAATTGTTAAGTGTCAGATATAAAGTTCCGGAAAAATACAGCCCTAATGAATTTAATCCCAACTATTTTCCATCTGCTGCAGGATTCTGGATCAGAAGAAGCATTGATGGTACTGAAGGTCTTTTATGGAAATATTTGAAAATTATTGCAACGGATTATGATTCTGACTGGGCATGTAGAAACTTCAAAATCTGTGCGCCTGTCAATAATAATGATCCGGTACCTGCAACTGCAGATTTCAAAACATTTTCAGAAAGCTTTGATGTTTACCGGTTCCCATTCAATGTAAAAGAAACGCCATTATTCAGTGAAGGTGAGGAGTCGGCAGTTTTCCGGGAGATGGCTTTGAAAAATATCAGGAAATTTATTAATCCGGAAGCTACTGAAAGTAAGGGTTACTATACCGGATATGCATTTTTTGAAAAGGAATATACTGCACTCCTGTACTTTTATAATTATTCCAGTATTACCGGAGGAGATAATTCTCATACTACAGTTGATATTCAGACTTATACCCCAGAAGGGAAATTGATCTCAAAACTATCCCTTGGAGAAAAATATACAATGGTAAATTCCTCGGCACAAAGAGTTTCGCAGGATATTGAGGGTTATGTTTATGCTGACAAAGTCTCCAAAATAGAGTATAAAACATTTCTTGAAGATAAGCTAACCGGTTCAGAAAAACCCATGGTATTTCAGATTCAACCTGACGGGAAAATAGTTCCAATGTAGAATGACGGAAAATAATAATTATTAATAATCATTTTAACTTAAAAACTTGTATTATGAAATTTAAAATCTGGTATTTATTGTTCCTGTTGGTTCTTGCAGCATGTAAGGATGATGGCTCAGGGTCAACACCTCTCTTCGGATATTATGTAATGAATGGGGAAGCTACACCTATGGCAAATGAGGGTGTTCCGGCAGCAGGTGCAACAGTTGAAGTTTATAGCTCAGCACAGTCATGGATAGATGGCGGAACCTCGATAAAAACTTTTACAACAGATTCAAAAGGGATGTATGAATCCAATGAATCATTTTCCTCAACTTCTGTTTTTTTTGCTAAAAGCGGAGCTTACAATAATTGGCCGATGTTCCTTACTGCTCAATTAAATAGTGATCCTAACATTATTGGTCGTTTCACAGGAAATTCTACTGTATTCAATACACTCCTGCAAAACTTTGAAACTGTAAGCGGAAAAACTTTTCTTTTTTCTGATGTACTGGTAAACGGAGTTTCTGTTTTTGCCAATGTAGACGCCTGTAGTAAAGATAACTATGTAAAGCTTACAAAAGATGCAAAAATCATTTACAATGAAGGTGTAAGCGTCTGCACCGGCAAGAGTCCCTCACAAACCTATGATATCCAAATGACGATGGGTACTAAGGCTGCATCAGAGGGATCTGTCAATGGTGCTATTGTATGGGGACTGGCTATACCCTGGACAGAAGTAGGAAATATGGTCTATATAAAGAAAGACTTTACTCAAATCTTCTTTAGAGTAAATAACGGGAATGACAATGTGACTGTTTATACTTTGCAAAATTAAATATCGTTAAGGTTACAAATTACAATGAAAACGTATCAGCTTAATATATACGCTGATACGTTTTGTCACGAGATAATAAACTTAACTTTTCAATATGAGGGACATTGCTTCCATACTTACTATTCTTTCAGCTGGATTAATGTTCTCCTGCAAATCCCAGGCGGGTGATGAATTGTTGTTGCAGGGGATAATGAAAAACCGGATTAGTAATCTTGATAACACAAAATACACCGAAAAAAAAAATGGTGATACTGTCACATTTGAAGTGGCTGATAAGAGATACTCTCTGAAAGGTTACTTTAGCCAGGTAGCAGATTACAAGGTTGTATCGCTATATGAGACTGACAATACATTGGGCAAATATCTGACTGCTATTTTTGCACATGAAGGAGGTTTCTGGCAATCCGTCTTCGAGAATGAACTGGAGAATGGGAAACTTGATACTATAATCGACCTGAATAAGGATAAGGTGGATGAAATAATATTGCAGCCTTATGAACACATGACTGAAGGATATGAAAGTAAACTTGGAATCTACGCAAGGAAAGAATCGCAAAAGTATACGCAAATCGGTTTAATAGCACCTGTTAATTACAGAGGTCCTGCCTTCCCCAAGATTTCTTCAACAGCTGAATTATTACAGGTTGGCGACTATACCTGGCTTTTTGTAAATACTCAGGAATCCGATAAGGTAAATGGTGAGCCGGTTCAAAAAAATACAGGCATTTTCTACATGGTTACTACCTTGGGTGGACTTGAAACATTATATGCCGATTTGCTCATCCTGAATAGAGACCCCTTGATTTTCAAATATCAACAGGATAATTTATGGGGAATCTTTAGAAGAGATGTAGATGAAATAAAAAGTAAACCTCTCAATTTTATGGATGGCTTTAAGGATATGCTGACAATTTCGCGTAAAACCCGGGAAATCCTTCCGTCAGAATATACAGAAATTTTGCTTCCATCAGAAGGTTTAATTCCAGTTAAAAACAGAGAAGATGCCTGGGGCTTTGTTAATCTGAAAGGGGAACTGGTTGTTGACTGTAAGTTTTTAGGGGTCAGTGAATTTGAGAATGGCAAAGCAGTGGTTCGGGATGAAGAAGAATGGAGAAAAGCCTATCACTATATTGATACCACAGGAAATGACCTGGGATTGTTTTTTGACAAAATCTATGGAAATGATTGTATTGAAGCCAGATTAACAATTTCAAATGAATCGGGAGAAAGATTTTCAGAACAGAACCTGAGTAATTGTCCGGATGGAGTAATTTCTGTACACTATCAGGGATGGGAATGGTCAAGTGGTGAGGCTTATTATCCGGGAGCTAGGTTAGAAGATGTTATCGCCCGGAGTGCGGATAATTATCCTGACTTTTCTTACATGTTAAAAAAATTCGATGGGAGCTCTTTGGAATATACAAAGGACGAATACACTTTTAAAGTTGACGTTGTGCAAGGAGGTGGTTCGATTTTAAATGTAAGTTTCAGTAAAAGTTCCGATATGGGAGGAGGGTCTATTGAGTTTGAAGTGAGAGATAACGGAGTAATGGTAAGTACATCTTATGGTACATGAAATATCTATATACAATAAACATTAACATATGAAAAAACTAACAAGTATGTTTATATTGTTGCTGTTGGCGGCAAGCTTATCAGCACAGGGCAAACCTAAAAAAACTTTCGATGCCACTGCGTTTGGGAAACAGGTTGTACTCGGGATAGCCTATGACATGGATGCTAGTTGTGCAAATGAAAATGCTAAGCAATATATAAGTAAAAAAACAGGTATGCCGGCTGCTGATGTTACTCAGATGGTAACTGACTACCGCAGCAGTCTTGAAACAGACCTGACTGATATCCGAAGCCAAAAATTACCTATTTTAGTCCAGACAGTGGATGTTGAGGTTATAGAGGAGACTCCTGTGAAAAAAGCAAACCTCATTATTCACTCTAATTACAAAGGGACAAAAATAGATCTCCGGCTAACGAATTGCATTCAAACCGACCAGACATGGGTACTTGGTGATCATATTATTGCCTCCGGAGACGGTATCGCTCAAACGGTTGCTAAGAATGAAGAACGTAAAGCCAATACTCAAACTGGAGTATTAGGAAAATTACAGGCACTCGATACAAAACAAAAAGAGGATGAAGCCAAAGCACAGGCTGAAGCTGCAGCAAGACCTGTTGAACCGGAAAAAATCATAAAAGGATATGTCGGTAAACGTTTCGGTCAGATTGGCCTTGACGGGTCCACACGGTATATTCACTATGATAAGATAGGACTCCCGTTAAAGGGCTATATTATTTCAAATAGCGGAGTTAAAACAGATGTTGTAATTGCTTATCAGGAATCTGAAAAACTGTTTTTCCCCGGATTCGATCTTGCTATCTGCAAAGAGGAGAACAACAAAAAGGCCGATATCCTGAATCCTCAAAATGAACCCAATTTTGACAGATGGGTAAAAAAAGAGGATCTGAAAGCGTTTTATGTGGGCGATCAGCTATTCTATCAGGCAATGCCGGGGAAGTGGTTTATTCTGATGTCAGAAGGAGCGCTTAAAAATCTTGTTTCCATCTTAAAGATCACTAACAACGGGAAAGACTCTTATAAAGCAGTTGAATGGATTCAGAAACTGGATTCTGAACCGGTCGGAAAATCAGGCATGACACTCAACTTTAAAACCAGCATGAGTTCTTTAGTCTCCGAAAACAAAGAGATGGCTCTGAAGATCACTAATAAAGCTGAAGGGTATCAATGGCAAAATATTATTACTGTCCAGGAAGAATTTAACATATGGTATGAATTGCAAAGTTATTTACCTCCGGTGAAATATGTTTTATCCGGGACTGAGACTCCTGTTGTGAAGTAATTAATTATTTATAAAACCATTCATGATACTCTATCAAAAACCCAGGACAAACTATATCGTCAGGACATTCTTTTCGGGAATGACAATACTAGGTTTAGTATTTACTGCAGCAGTTGTGGTGATCGCTTATTTTGCTGTTCAGGCACCCTGGCCGCAGACCTTTGGTATATGGCTGCTTGCCGCTTTCGTTGCTCTCGCCCCGTATGCAATATTCCGAGGAATGTTGAAGACAAACATGAGAAAAATTGTGCTGGTCGAAATTATCCCGAATGCTCTGAGGATCCTTGAGTTAAATAAGAATGAAGAGGAAGAGACAATCATTCCTTCACACAATCTGCAAATAGATATTATAACACACATTAGCAGTTCTCATACCAGTAACGGATTACTGAACAGGCAAGTGAGCTATCGTCTTGAAATTCTCGGAAAGGACAATGAAAAGCCACCCTTCCGAATCTATGAAAGCAAGAGGGTGCTTGCTGAAATGCTGGAGAAAATAGAGGAGTCGCAAATTATACCACTGAAGTTAAACGAAAAAGATTTAATAAACAGTTACCGTAATCCCGGGGTTATTGGTTCACTAATCAATTTCAGGAAGTATTTTCTCATCGCTGCCATTATTGTAGCAGTGATTTTCATGGGTGCTAAAATTTTCTTCTTCGGAAGTATGTGGTTTTCTACTACTGAGAATGTTTTTCCAGCTACATGGAATGTAATCACATCTGAAGGCGATAGCACAGGCTATCTTCTCATGAAAAGTGACAGCACTTTTCTATTCCGTGGTTTTAATTCTGATTGCAGTGGCAGCTTCAGCAAAATTGCAGCTACAATTGAAGAGCCGGGAAAAATAAAGTTATTTGCCACCGACAACACAACCTTCCTGTTTCCCCTATATTACAATTCAGAAATAATAGAGTTAACTGAGGAATCATCCCTGATCACTAAAGTATTATATAAAGCTGGTTTTTATAACTATGAGGATAACGCAGAGTTAACGAGGGAATCGGACGGCAAAGTATTTCAACTGAGCCGGACACCGACAAAGGAACAATAAGAGCATTACATTTCCAGGTCGCTCCGGATTTATTTCAATGTCTCTGCCAGTTCAATAGACATTGTTAATAGATCGCAGTATCTTCGGGAATAATCATTAGCAACTACAGAAGTTAAGGCATTAAGCTCAAAAACTTCCACTTCAAAAAGGGCTATGTGAACTTCGTTGCCCTGAATATACACATTTACCGGGCTTTGTAAAAACTGCTTTACTTTACCGGTAAATTTTCCATTGAGATTAAGCATGGCATTAATGAAAGCAGGGGTTATAATTGCCTTTGCCGATTCCTCGTTGTCGCATTTCACATTAAACAGACCATTAAAATCACTGTTTACAGTATCTATACTAATCCCTTTGGCTTCATTAGAAGGTAATTGATTACTTATTTGGTTCCCCAGAAAGTTACTGATCTTTCCTGCCATAACCTGACCCAAATCTCTATATCTGAAATAGACAGGAGGTCCGAAATCCTTGTTGAAAGTTGCAATTACATACAAACCCTCAAAAATAATTCTTATAGATCTGTCTGAAGTTTTCCCGGAGTTATGGCCATGTCCATGATAAATACTTTTTGCCTTAACATCGGCCATCTGGTAAGAGATCCCATTAATTTCACCGGTAATTAAATCTTCAGAACTGAATATTGTTGCATTATCAAATAACCTTGTTCTGTTGAATTCCGTCTGTAAGATGCCTTTTTCCTTTTCGTAAGTTAAGTTAGTATTTACAAAGGATATAAGTTCCGGAACAATCCTCTTCTTATATTCCTCATTAATCGGTAAAAAGTTTGACCCTTTCTTATAAAGCACAACCAAAGGATAAAACATTGCGAAAAAAACAGAAGCAGGAACAACAAAAATCATATATTCCGGGATGAGCTTTTTATTAAAGAGGGTCACATCAATAATTACAAGCACGAGCAAAACCAGAAGAGTTCGCCTGTAGGTTTTCCAGTTGTGAATACTGGTTGTGGCTATTCTCTTTGCTTCAAGTTCTTCCAGCTTATGCTTCAGATTGAAGTTAAAAAAATCATCAAACTTCGTTGACTCTGTCGTAGGAGTCGTAGGATTTGTAACTAAAGTATTTGAAGCCTGGCTCCTTCTGGCTTTAATCCGTTTTAGCAGAAGAAAAGACAGTAAAAGGGTAATAACCAATGGAAATATGGTCATCACCATTTCGCCATGTTGAATCCCTGGTGCAATTACAGCATCACCTGGTTTTTTGGGATTATAATATACTGTCACATCTGTGTTCGCCGGATATTTACTTACCAAATCATTTACCCATACCAACTCTCCCTCCTCTCTTGACGAGGTGTAATTACTTGATTGGTACTCAATTCCTTCTACTTGATATTTGTATGTAATTACAGCTGCGTAAATGGCGCTGGTTACAGTCTTTGTGCGGACTGATCGGGAAGAACTTCCATTGCGATTATTACTTGGTGTTTTTACGGTTTGGGTATATATTGTTGTATCAACCCTCGACGAAATAACAATTCCATTGGCGGTCGGCCAGCTGTTTGATACAACTGCTTTGTAAAGGTCAATAGAGCTGAAAATAAGAAATAAGGCAAAGGGAACCAGAAAGAAAGTTAATAGTATAATGACAAATTTAGATCCTGTCTTTTTCATATGAGTTTAGTTTGATTTGTAATAGAACACTAAAAAATCATCAAAATTCTTTGTCTGATTCATAATTCCGGTTTTTTTCTTCTGTTAAATATTCTGATTACAAAATACATATTTAGCTTATTGTCCTTCTTCATTTATGCTTATTATGATTCATTAAGATGATATTTATTCCAATTTCGTTAACGTATATCCTAAAAATCCATTACAGCACCCTCTTAAAATTCAAATCTGAGCAATTTCCTGTAAAAAATCACGTAGGTTTGTATATTGAAATGTTAAAATCATGATCGTAATTAGTTCAGAAAAGGAACTTCAAAACCTGATCAGAAAAATAAATTTGGTGCCGGTCGGCTTTGTCCCAACCATGGGAGCTCTTCATGAAGGTCATATTTCTCTGGTCAGTTCAGCAATAAAAAAATGCCCTCTTGTGGTTGTCAGCATTTTTGTAAATCCGACCCAGTTCAATGATAAGAATGATCTTAAAAATTACCCCAGGGATCTTGATAAGGACCTGTCCATGCTTGACAAAATACTGAGGGTAAATGACATTGTATTTACGCCTTCTGAAAAAGAAATATACCCTGAGCAGGATAAAAGAGTATTCAGTTTCGGTAACCTCGACAGGGTTATGGAGGCAAAACACCGTCCCGGTCATTTTAATGGTGTGGGACAGGTAGTCAGCAGATTATTTGACATTGTAAAACCTGACATCGCCATTTTCGGGCAGAAAGACTTTCAACAGCTTGCTGTTATAAAAGAACTTGTAAGGCAGACGAATGATAAGGTAAAAATTATCGGCAATCCGATCATTCGTGAAAAGGATGGCCTTGCAATGAGCAGCAGAAACATGCTGCTGGATTCTGATATCCGGAATAATGCTTCAATAATCTATAAAACAATAAAGCAGGCTTCTTCAATGATAAAGGAAAAAGATATTCCTGAAATTAAATTATTTGTAAAGAACACCATTGAAAATGCAAAAGGTTTTGAAGTGATTTATTTCGATATTGTTGATGATAAGGAACTGATCCCGATAAATTCCAGGGATGAAATGGACCGTGAAAAGAAATATTTTGGATGTATTGCCGTTAAAGCAGGAAACATAAGGTTGATTGATAATATTAAAATTGGGTTGTACTGAACAAAAAGGTTGATTACCTTTGCAGCTTAGTTTATCCGATTTCAACTATGGCACTATGCTCATTGAAGTTTTAAAATCGAAAATTCATAAAGTCTCTATTACAGGGGCAAACCTGCATTATATAGGAAGTATCACCATTGATGAAGAACTGATGGATGCAGCCAGGCTTATTGAAAATGAGAAAGTACTGGTACTGAATCTTAATAACGGCGAACGACTTGAGACATATGTTATTAAAGGGATAAGGGGTTCAGGCGAGATTTGTCTCAATGGTGCGGCCGCAAGAAAAGTAATTATTAGTGATGTAATTATAATAATGTCATTCGCTATGGTGGATTCTGAGGAAGCCAGACAATTTAAACCAACAATTATATTTCCTGATACTAACACCAACAAACTTATCTGAACTTGAAAAAGAGTATCCTGCAGACGTTAAAGTTCCTTGCTTTCCTGGGTGTCGGAGCTTCTCTGATGTGGCTTTCATTCAGGTCCGTTGATTTTGATAAATTATGGTCAGAACTTAAGGTTGCTGATTATTCGTGGTTGCTGTTGTCGGTTTTTTTCGGACTGGTGGCTTTCCTGAGCAGGGCCAGAAGGTGGATGCTGCTAATTAATCCTTTAGGATACCATCCTTCTTTTATGAACTCTTTCTATTCACTGATGACGGGTTATCTTGCTAACCTGGCTCTTCCCAGGATAGGTGAGATAACAAGATGCGTGGCACTTGGCAAAAAAGAGAAAATACCTGTTGATCAGCTTATTGGGACAGTTGTAATTGAAAGGACGATCGATTTTATATCTCTTCTTACTATTATGATCGCCTTAATTTTCACAAGCAGCGACCAAATAGGACTGTTTATTAAAGAAAGCATAGTCAAACCCATAGAACAAAGTATAGTAGCAGTATTTGGTTCAACATGGATCCTATGGGCAGCTCTTTTCGTTATTGGCGTTACTGGCCTGGGTTTTATGATCGGATACAGGCACAGTCTTAGAAAGATACGATTCTTTGCCAAAATGTTTGACCTCGCGAAGGGCATTACAAACGGTTTGAAAACAATTACTAACCTGAAACGGAAATGGGAGTTTGTCTTTCATACCCTTTTTATCTGGTTAAACTATGCATTAATGACATGGGTAATGGTTTTCTCGCTTGATGTAACTTCAAACATTACTTTTGGTAACAGTATATTCCTGCTGGTAATTGGAGGGCTTGCAATGTCAGCTCCCGTTCAGAGCGGTCTCGGCGCATTCCACTATATTATTTCCAGAGGACTGCTGATCGTTGAGGGGATTCCACTTGAAGACGGCCTGGTTTATGCTTTACTTACTCATGAGTCACAACTGATATTTGTTGTAATTATCGGAACCATATCATTCTTTATGATTTTCAGAAGACACTCAAAAGAGGAATCTTCCTGAAAATCCGAAGCAATCAATCCATGGCAAAGAACAAAACTGTTTTTGTATGTCAGAATTGCGGAGCTGAATCACCTAAATGGATCGGCAGATGTCCGGCATGCAAGGAATGGAACAGTTACCATGAAGAGATAATTTCAGGATCAAACTCACGGGAACCATCGTTTGTCGTTTCTCAGGAAAGAAGAAAGCCAGAATTGTTGGATAGCATCAAGTCAGACGAATTCAGCCGAAACAAATCAGGGATATCAGAGCTTGACCGCATTCTTGGAGGAGGTATAGTCTCAGGGTCACTCATCCTTCTCGGTGGAGAACCTGGAGTGGGCAAATCAACTCTTGCACTTCAGATAGCGCTTGCACTTAAGGAAAAGAAAATTCTCTACGTTTCGGGGGAAGAGAGTGAAGAGCAGATAAGCCTCAGGGCGAAAAGAATGAAAAATTCTAATCCTGAATGCTATATCCTTTGTGAAACAGAACTCGAGAGAATTCTTGTTCATGCTGAAAATCTTAAACCGAGCCTTATAATAATTGACTCCATACAGACAATAAGTACAAATTCTCTTGAATCGTCTGCTGGCACAGTTTCTCAGGTCAGGGAATGTGCTGCACAACTGCTTAAATACTCTAAAATAACAGGCATCCCTGTAATCCTTATAGGGCACATAACTAAAGACGGAACTCTTGCCGGACCAAAAGTCCTTGAACATATAGTCGATGTAGTACTCTATTTTGAAGGAGACAATAATTATGTTTACAGAATTCTGCGATCGGTCAAGAACAGGTTCGGATCGACTTCCGAAATAGGCATTTTTGAAATGGTGGAGAAAGGTCTCAGAGAGGTGTCAAATCCATCAGAACTGTTTATAAACCAGCATGATGAAGCTTTGAGCGGAGTCTCAATTGCTGCAACGGTTGACGGGCTCAGACCATTTCTTATTGAAACACAAGCGCTTGTGAGCTCAGCTGTTTATGGAACACCCCAGCGAAGCTCAACCGGTTTTGACATTCGACGCCTTAACATGCTACTGGCAGTGCTTGAAAAAAGAGCCGGCTTCAAGCTTGGTGTAAAAGATGTCTTCCTTAATATAGCCGGTGGTATTAAAGTGAATGATCCTGCAATAGACCTGGCAATTATCAGCTCTGTACTATCATCAAATCTGGATATCCCTATTGGACGGGAAGTATGCTTTTCAGGTGAAGCAGGTCTTTCAGGAGAAATAAGGCCTGTGTCACGTATCGAACAACGAATCAGGGAAGCCTCAAAGATGGGATTCACAAAGATCTATATTTCAAAATATCACAGGAATGTTTCCTCCCATGGAGTTGATATCGAGGTAATACCAGTGGGGAAAATTGAGCACCTTGTCAGGTCATTATTCAGTTAATCCGGTTACCGGCTAGCTGTTCAGAAGAGTTTATATAAAGGATTTCCCTCTTACATCGTGGCCCTTTGCCTTTCGCCATATGCCCTTCGCCTTTAATACCTGTACCTCCGGGCATTATCACGATATGAATTCTGTCGTTTGATCTTATCACAATCGAGCTCCCAGCGAAAATCAGCAGGTTTTTCAAACTCATCACTCTCCATTATGCCAAACTGCGGATCGGCATATACCTTTTTTAGAAACAGTGCAAATACAGGAAGAGCCATATTGGCGCCCTGCCCCTCTCCAAGTGTTTCAAAATGGATTGATTGGTCTTCCCATCCGCTCCATACTCCTCCTATAAGGTTAGGCGTTATTCCCATGAACCATCCGTTTGAATGATTTTGTGTGGTACCCGTTTTTCCTCCTATCTGGTTCATCAGATTATATGGTTCTACTCTCATTCTCCTTCCAGAACCGGTAAGTACCACATTCTGTAACAGATTTATCATAAGGTAGGCATGTTCTTCACTTAACACTTCTTCTATTTTTGGTGTGAATCTTGAAATTATATTCCCGTTCTTATCCTCAATTCTTGTAACATACATAGGTCGTGTATATACACCTTTATTTGCAAATGTGCCATAAGCCCCAACCATTTCTTCAAGCTTGATATCGGATGTGCCCAGGAATATAGAAGGAACCGGATCAATAAAGCTGCGGATACCCATCTTGTGCATAAGATCTGTGACGGCAGTAGGCTTAAACTGTTGCATCAGCCAGGCTGATATGTAGTTCTCTGACTGTGCCAGCCCCCATTTGAGAGTAACCATACGTCCATGGTAAGCTTTTGGACCCGAGCTTTTAGGAGTCCATGGAATACTGTCACCAACATCAAAAGAACGCGGTATATTCTCGACTTCATAACAGGGTGAATAACCATTCTGCATGGCTATTGTATAGAGAAATGGTTTTATGGTACTTCCTACCTGTTTCCTTTGCTGGGTAACAGCGTCATATTTAAAATACCTGAAATCTGGCCCTCCCACATATGCTTTTACATATCCTGTATGAGGATCCTCTACCAGAAATGACGATCTTACAAAATATTTGTAATACCTCACAGAATCGAGAGGGGTCATCACTGTATCTATCTCTCCCCGCCATGAGAAGACTCTCATTTTTACCGGTGTGTTAAATGCAAGCATTATCGAATCATCAGGGACACCGGCTCTTTTCATTGAATAATAACGGTCGGTCCTCTCTACCGAGGTTTTCATTATCTCCTCAATCTCCTTTTTAGTCAGGTCATCAGAATAAGGGGGATTTTTAAATCCTTTAGCTCTTTTGTAAAAATCGGGCTGAACATCTGATGAAAGATGCTCAATCAGCGCCTCTTCAGCATATTTCTGCATCTTTGAGTTGACGGTAGTATATATCCTCAGACCATCCTTATATAAATCATAAGGAGTGCCATCCGGCTTCTTGTTCTTATTACACCACCCGTAAAGTGGATTGTTTTCCCATTCCCAGAGTGCTTCATCATATGAACTTTGCCTTACATATTTACTTCTGTCGGGCTCTGGCCGCCTCATGGTATTTCTGATATATTCTCTCAGGTATGTGGCAAGGCCTGTATTATGATCTTCAATCCTGAAATTCGTCTCAATGGGAAGCTTCATGACAGAGTCGGCCATTTCCGAAGTTATATATCCATATTTAGCCATCTGAGATATAACAACATTCCGCCGTTGCATCATAAGATCAGGATTCCTCACAGGATTATACCTTGTTGATGCCTTAAGCATACCCACAAGAACAGCAGATTGCTCCAAATTGAGTGAATCGGGAGATGTGTTGAAATAGACATTTGCAGCAGATCTGATACCAACCGCATTATAACTGAAATCAAATTTATTAAGATACATGGCAATTATCTCTTCCTTAGTATAGCTTCTCTCAAGCTTTACGGCAGTCTGCCATTCCTTGAATTTCGAAACTGCCAGTTTAACTTTCCTCATTACTGCCGATGATCTTGTAGTATCCCGGGGGTACAGTTGTTTTGCAAGCTGTTGGGTTATTGTGCTGCCTCCTCCCGTATTTTGTCCAAGTATAACTGACTTTATGGCTGCTCTCCCAAGACCACGGATATCAATCCCGGAATGCCTGTAATATCGTATATCCTCGGTTGCAACCAAAGCACTTACCAGCCATGGTGAAAGATCTTTATATTCTGTCCATGTAAGATTCTCTATACTGATCTTGCCAAGCAAAACATCATCTTCTGAAAATACCTCTGCTGCAAGCCAGTACTCAGGATTCTCCAACTCCCTGAAAGATGGCATTGGACCCAGCTTCTCCCTGGAAATAAGTATAAAAAGCATTATTACCAATGCAAATGGTAAACTGAACAATGTCCAGAACCAGATCAGATATTTTGTGTTATCTGTTAAGCGTTTCATCGGTAACTGATGTTTGCGCCAAAAATAGTAAATAATAAAGAATCTTACAGGTTTATTTTGAAGATTGCCACCTAATTGATTTACTTTGTCGTGTTTTTAACAGAATTAATTCCATCTTGTAATGATCGAAAATCTTGTAATTGTTGAGTCTCCTGCGAAGGCAAAAACCATTGAAAAATTTCTGGGAAAAGATTTCCGAGTAGTATCAAGTTTCGGACATATCAGAGATCTTGCAAAAAAGAATCTGGGTATTGATATTGCAAACAATTTCATTCCCACATATGAAATCCCTAAGGATAAAACCAAAATCGTAAATGAGTTACGCAAACTCGCTTCTGACTCTAAAAATATATGGATAGCATCTGATGAAGACCGGGAAGGAGAAGCAATTGCCTGGCATCTTGCAAATGTTTTACATCTTGATCTGGCTACCACAAAAAGGATAGTTTTCCATGAGATAACAAAGGAGGCAATAGCCAGAGCCGTTCAGAATCCACGGCAGATTGATATGAACCTTGTCAATTCACAACAGGCAAGGCGTATACTTGACCGCCTGGTGGGCTTCGAAATATCGCCTGTATTGTGGAAAAAAGTACAGCCTGCATTATCAGCAGGCAGGGTTCAGTCAGTAGCTGTAAGACTTATTGTAGAGAGGGAAAGGGAGATAATAGCTTTTAAAACAGAATCATCGTTCAGGATTACCGCAATATTTGAGATAAGTTCACCGGGCGCTGAAAATGCAATTATAAAGGCAGAGGCATCAAAACGTTTCAGTGATGAAAAAGAGGCCCTAAGATTTATTGAGCTTTGCAAGGATTCTCTTTATACAGTAGGCGATGTTATGATAAGACCTGGAACCAGGTCACCAGCACCACCTTTTACAACATCAACACTGCAACAGGAAGCGTACAGAAAACTGGGCTTTTCTGTAGCACAGACAATGGCAGTGGCACAGAAACTTTACGAAGCAGGAAGGATAACCTACATGAGGACCGATTCAACCTTCCTTTCCGGACTTGCTCTTGCCAAATCAAGGGAGATGATTGTAACAGAGTTCGGAGAAAAATATTCAAAAACGAGACAGTTCAAAACTAAATCGAAAGGAGCCCAGGAGGCACATGAAGCAATCAGGCCTGCATATCTTGATCATCCAGAAACCTCAGGTTCTGTTAATGAGAAAAAGCTGTATGAGCTTATATGGAAAAGGACAATAGCTTCACAAATGGCCGATGCAGAAGTTGAGAAAACAACAATCTCCATCGATATGAATAATTCTCCGGTAATATTCCAGGCTAACGGAGAGGTGATAAAATTTGACGGATTCCTTAGAGTATATACTGAATCGACTGATCTCGAGAACAGTGATGAGGAGAGATATGTCATTCCACCTGTAAAGAAAGGGATGTTACTCCTATATAATAATATAACTGCAACTCAGAAATTCACATCACCCCTCCCCAGATATACTGAGGCAAGCCTTGTCAAAAAGCTTGAAGAGCTTGGTATAGGAAGGCCTTCGACTTATGCTCCTACTATATCCACAATACAGAACCGGGGATATGTTTCAAGGGAAGACAGACCTGGAGAAAAACGCAATATCCAGGCAATAACACTCATTAAAGACAAGATATCCTCTTCAACAAAATCAGAGATTGCAGGAAAGGAAAAGTCAAAGCTCTTCCCCCAGGACATTGGAATGATTGTTAATGATTTTCTTATTGAAAATTTCTCGGAAATTGTTGACTATCATTTCACAGCTGAAGTAGAAGAACAGTTTGATGAGATAGCAGAAGGCAGGCTTAAGTGGACAGGAATGATAGATAATTTTTACAAACCTTTCCATAAAACTGTTACCAGTACACTTGAAAATAAGGAAAGGAAAACAGGGATCAGGGTTCTTGGAAATCACCCTGAAACAGGTGAACCTGTTACAGTAAGAATGGGACGGTTTGGACCTGTCGCGCAGATAGGGGAATCAGGAAATGGAGAGAAACCAAGGTTTGCAAGCCTCTCTAAAAACCAGCTCCTTGAAACCATTACTCTTGAAGAGGCTCTGAATCTTTTCCGTCTGCCAAGATCATTAGGCGAACATGAGGGAGATGAAATTATAGCCGCGGTAGGAAGGTTCGGTCCTTTTGTCCGCTACAAGGGAAAATTCTTCTCACTTAAAAAGGGTATCGATGATCCGCATACAATAACTGTTGAAAGAGCTTTGGAGCTCATCAATGAGAAGAATGAAAGTGATAAGAAAAAGGTACTAAAGGACTTTGGAGATATTTTGCTCCTGAACGGCAAATATGGTCCATACCTTGTCCGGGACAAACAGAACTACAGACTTCCTAAAGGAACTGATGCGGAAAAACTTACAAAAGAAGACTGCATCAGGATTATAGAAAACAATGATAAATCTAAAAAAAGTTCCTGATTTAAACTATGGTAAACCTGAATGACTATTTCAATCCTGTGAGTATTGAGAGTCCCGATTATGAGCACCTGGCAGGCCAGGCTGTTTTTCCGCATACAATCACTATACATACGGAGAATTCTCCTATCAGCGAAATCGGGAAATATAAGATTGCACTCCTTGGTGTCCCTGAAGGCAGAAATTCTCCTAATACAGGATCCATGAAAGGGCCTGATGCCATTAGATCCCAGTTATACAAACTTGCCAAAATTCCAGGAAAAACAAAGATTATTGATCTTGGCAACATGAAGCAGGGCATATCATTCAACGATACTGTTGCAGGACTTTCTGATGTTGTTTCAATTCTTTTAAACGAGAATGTTTTCCCTGTAATTACCGGAGGCAGCAGTGCGTTATTCCCAGCACTTGACAAAGCTATTTCAGATCAGAAAAAGAAATACACTATTGCGGCAGTTGATTCCAGGATTGATTACAGCAACGAGAAAAAAGCATCTGACTCATTTAGCTATCTGAATACAATAATCGGTAATCATAAAAGTACTTTCAGCCACTATATTAATATAGGGTATCAGACCTACCTCAATGATCAGCAGGTGATTAACCGTTTCCTGAAAAGGCATTCTGAACTTATAAGAATTGGTGATGTCAGACAGGCAATTTATCTTACAGAGCCCCTGTTAAGAGACTCTGATATAGCCATATTTGATATTTCGGCTGTCAGGCAATCGGATGCCCCGGGAACAATATCTCCCTCACCAAATGGGTTTTATGGTGAGGAAATATGCCTGCTGGCAAGATATTCAGGTATTTCTGACAGTCTAAAAATATTTAGCCTTTTCGAATTCAATCCCGATTTGGATATCCGCAATCAGACAGCAGGTTTGGCAGCCCAGATAATCTGGTTCTTCCTTGAGGGTTTTTCACAGAAACAATATGAAACCCCTTCACTTGGGCTGAGCAATGCGGGCAGGTTTACCAAATATCATGTAAGGGTAACGGATCTGGAGGAGGACCTGATATTTGTAAAAAGCAACCTTACTGACAGGTGGTGGATGGAGATTCACCTCGAGCAGGACAAAAATACATACATGGCTTGCTCTCATGACGATTATCTGAAGGCAAACAGAAATGAAGTTCCGGACAGATGGGTCAACTGTGTTGAAAGGCTTAAATCCTGATTGTGAACTAACACAATATTTTTTTGTTTATTCTGTTCATAATAAAGATCAGAATCCCTCGTCATCCCGGATGATCTGTTGATCAAATAAATTTATTGAAATTTGTTTACGACCTGGATTTTTATTTATTTTACTTGTTCAACCAAAGTGAAGTGCGCCCTCAAATAATTTAATGAAAAGAATATTTGGTATATCTATTTTATTCATTATCCCGATAATGACAGGATTCTCTCAGCAGGATCCTCTTTCGAGTCATTACATGTTTAATACTCTGACTTATAACCCTGGTGTAACAGGCATCTCAGGAATGATATGCGCTACTGCCCTGAACAGGCAGCAATGGGTGGGTTTCGAAGGAGCACCTACCACTACTATATTTAATATAAGTTCTCCTTTGCCCTTTTTCAATGGAAATAACGGTGCCGGACTGATCATTGAGAGTGACAATATTGGCTTTGACAAAGACATTAATCTGTCAGCTGCATATTCCTATCATCTTGATGTCGGGACTGGTAAGCTGGGAATTGGAGTAAATCTCGGAATGCTGAATAAAAAACTGGAACCTTCATGGGAAATTCCGTCAGGCGATATTCATACTCCTGCCTCAGGTGATCCGCTGATTCCGGAGAATAAAGAGAGTTATGTAGCTTTTGATGCCGGTCTTGGATTGTATTACACAGCGAATAATTATTATGCAGCACTTTCAGTTACTCATATCAACCAGCCTAAAATAAAATACTCGAAGGGCACGCCCTATATAAGCAGGCATTATTATCTGACTGCAGGCTATACCCTGCAGCTCAGAAATCCATCACTTGAGCTAATACCGTCAGTACTTTCGTTTAGCGACGGAAAGATCATGCAATTTACAGTTACCTCTCTTCTTCGGTACAATAAAAAACTATGGGGAGGCGTTTCATACAGGTCCGGTGATGCGATTATAGGCATGATCGGATTAGAACTTTATAACGGATTGAGGCTAGGATATGCCTATGATTTCACTGTTTCTGATATGAGTAAAAACAACAGCGGTTCACATGAATTCATGGTAAACTACTGTTTTGACCTGAATTTTGGTAAAAGTCCGATGAAATATAAAAGTATCAGATTTTTATGATTATTAAAAAAAAATAACTTACTTGCATTATAAAATATATTCGTATATGAAAAAGGTGACTTTATCTGCTCTGATCATTATCATTATATTGTCGGGATGCGGGTCGTCTAATACCGGTGAACTAACTGGCGTACAAGGGCGTAAAAAATTCTTTGAACCTGAACCTCTCGAAATGGCGTTCATTCCTGCTGGTAGTTTTATAATGGGTCCCAGTGATCAGGATGCTGTTTTTGCAATGAACAGTATTTCAAAGACAGTTACTGTAGATGCATTCTGGATGGATCAGACAGAAATCACAAATAATAAATATCGCCAGTATGTATACTGGGTGCGTGATTCAATCCTTCGTACCAAGCTTGGAAATGCAGGTATTGCTGACAGGGAATACTTTATGGTTGATGATGATGGAAATGTTATTGAACCAAACATAATAAACTGGGAAGAGAAAATTGATCCTGAGGAAGAGACAACAATAGAAACACTTGAAGAAATGTATTATCCGCCCCAGGAGAGATTTAACGGCAAAAAAGAGGTTGATGTAAGGTTGCTGAATTATTCATATTACTGGGTTGATTATCAGCAGGCTGCAAAATCAAGATATGTTTATGACAATTTTGAAAAAACCTCAGGTAAGTATGAAGGACAGGTAACAAATCTTGACGGAACAACCAGCGATATCAAAGACCGTTCATCTTTTATCAAGCATAACATTATAAACGTTTATCCTGATACTCTTTGCTGGATAAGGGACTTTACCTATTCATTCAATGATCCTCAGGCATCTTTGTATTTCTGGCATCCGTCCTATGATGACTATCCCGTTGTGGGCGTGACCTGGGTTCAGGCTACTGCTTTCAGTATCTGGAGAACCGACTATATGAACAATGCATTAAGGAAAAGCGGAGTTCCTGATGTTCATAATTACCGTCTGCCACTTGAAACTGAATGGGAATATGCTGCAAGAGGCGGACTTGATCTCTCAATGTATCCCTGGGGAGGCCCTTATACCCGTAACTATCAAGGATGCTTCCTGGCAAACTTCAAACCTTTGAGAGGAAACTATGTTGACGATGGTAGTGTGTATGCTGCTAAAGTAGGTTCTTATGAACCCAACGAATACGGACTATATGATATGGCAGGAAATATTGCAGAGTGGACTTGCTGTGCTTATCATCCATCTGCATATATCTTCCAGCACGATCTTCAGCCTAACTATGAATATAATGCCAAACCACAGGATCCTCCAGTAATGAAAAGAAAAGTTATTCGCGGAGGTTCTTGGAAAGATATAGCTTATTTTCTTCAAACTAGTACAAGAGATTATGAATATCAGGATTCTACAAAACCATATGTGGGATTCCGTAACGTAAGATCTTATATCGGTGTTAATTAATATTGAAATAACCATAAAATCATCAGGTATATGAGCCTAGCAGAATTAGTACAAAGCAGCGGGTGGAAAAACTTCATCGCAAAACTTTACGGATTGGGAGCTTCCGTAGTTATCATTGGTGCATTGTTCAAAATACAGCACTGGCCACTTGCAGGGACCATGCTTACTATTGGTCTCCTTACAGAAGCAGTAATATTCTTCTTCTCGGCCTTTGAGCCTTTACATGAAGAGATTGACTGGTCACTTGTTTACCCGGAACTGGCAGGTATCCCGGAAGACGAGACCCCTGAAATACAAGCTCATGGTGAAAAACATCATGGAGCCGTTTCAGGAGGCGGAGGCGGAGGCGGCTATGGAGGCGGAGCCGGTGCAGTTGCTTTGGCTAAATTCGATGAAATGCTCGAAAAAGCCGAAATATCACCCGATCTGTTCCAGAAACTGGGAGTCGGCATGAAAAAACTCAGTGATACAACTGCTAATATGAGTGCCATGGGAGATGTATCTGCTGCATCTTCTAAATACATGAGCACCATAAACACAGCTAATGAATCACTCGAAAAGCTTGCCCAGTCTTATCAGGCTACCACACAAGTTATTAATGAAACAGGTTCCACATACAAAAATATGGCTGACTCACTTTCAGTAATTGAAGTAGGTGGAAAATCATACCAGCAGCAGCTTGAAGTACTGAATAAAAACCTTTCAGCTCTTAATGCAGTATATGAACTGCAAAAAAAGGATGCAGATGAACATATTAAAGAATCACAAGCACTTTATCAGGGAATCCAGGGCCTGGTTAAGGATCTTTCAGATTCAGCAGGCGATACAAAGAATTACCGTGAACAAATAACTAAGCTCAACGACAATCTGTCTGCATTGAATAATGTCTATGGAAATATGCTTGCCGCAATGAATGTTAAATAACATGGCTTTTTTAATTAATTAAACCTCAAAGAAAATGGGTCACGAGAAGCTATCTCCACGGCAAAAGATGATCGGTATGATGTACCTGGTGCTTACCGCCATGCTTGCACTTAACGTATCGAAGGAAGCCGTTGAAGCATTTAAAAAGGTTGACGAAGGTCTGACACAGACGATAGAAAACTATAAAATAAAAAATGACCTGATTTACAAAGAATTCGACAGAGCTGCAGCTGAGAATCCTGCAAAAGCAGGCAAATATAAATCGGCAGCATATCAGGTCAAAGAAAGAGCAGATGAGGCTTTCAATTTTATACAGGGTCTTAAGATAGAGATCATCAACATTGCAGAAGGTCCTGAAAACACAGCCATCCAGGGTGATGAGGTTATTATTGAGAATGTTAAGAGGATTGATGACACTAATATTCCATCTGAAATTCTGATCGGAGCCAACGAAAACGGTAAAGCAAACGACCTTAAAGCTATTCTTATTGAATTCCGTGAATTCCTTATCACTACTCTTGAAGGTAAAAATCCCTCAACTGAGGAAAGTTTACGGAAAAGTCTGAATACAGATGATGGCAAGAATGAAGACGGTGAAATAGAAAGGTGGGAAAATCTTAATTTTCAAACATTACCTCTTGTTGCCGTTATCTGTATATTATCAGAATACCAGCTTGCTGTAAGAAATGCAGAGACTGACGTTCTTAACTACCTCTACTCACTTATCGATGCTGCTTCATTTAAGTTTACCAAGCTTACTGCTATGGTAATGCCTGTCTCCAATTACGTAACAGTAGGAAGCGAGTATGAAGCTGCTGTATTTATTTCTGCAACTGATACAACTCAGGCACCCGATATTACTGTCGGAGACACAAAGCTTCCTCTTGATGACTACGGAAGAGGAATTTATAAAGTTAGAGCTTCATCAGTAGGGTCAAAGAAATGGGGAGGGATAATTGCCATGAAAGCACCTGATGGTACAATTGTTAACTACCCATTTGATGCTTCATATAATGTTGGAGAGCAGAATGTAATTGTATCTCCAACCGCCATGAATGTAATGTATATGGGTATTGGCAATCCTATTGATGTTTCAGTACCAGGAGTCAGCCCCGATAAAATAAAGATCAGGGTTGTAAACGGGACATTTTCTACTGAAAAAGTAAAAAATTCAAGTGGTGTGCCTTTTAAAGGCGCCTGGTCTGTAAAACCAACTGCTGTCGGCCAAAATGTGCAGATTATTGTAACTGCAGATATGAATGGGAAACCATTACAATTTGCTCCCTATGAATTCAGGGTTAAACCAATTCCTCCCCCTATTGCAATATTTGCTCAGAAAAGCACAGGATCGGTGCCAAGAGCTACAGCAGCTGCTCAGGTGGGTGTTTTTGCAATACTCCCTGACTTCGATTTTGACCTTCAATATCAGGTGACAGGATTCTCAGTACTCTACTCTGAAAGAGGTAACGACTATGAAGAGCCCAGCACAAACAGTAACCTTACAGTAAAACAAAGGGAGTTAATTAACAGGCTCACCAGGGGTAAAAATCTGATTATTAAAGATATAAAAGCTCTGGGACCTGATGGTAAAACAAAAGAACTTTCACCAATAATTTTGAAAATAGATTAGCATATTTACAAATATCCGGTCATGATAAAGAAATTTATATTAGGATTAATTATCGTTTCCATCTCGGGTCTGCTTTCTGCCCAGGGCTTCGGTGATATATATGAAAAATCAATCCCTGATGCAAAGAAGATTGATTATGCGTACTTAAGGGAGGGCGATGTTATCTGGTCAAAAAGACTCTATCGACTGATTGATCTTCGTGAAAAGGTCAACCAGTCTCTTTACTATCCGACAACAACTACATATGACGGCCGTAAGAGTTTTATCAATGTTCTTCTTGAAGAGATAAAATCCGGAAGGATAACAGCTTATGACCCTCTTAATATTAATGTCAACACAACTTATGCCGATATTGAAACCAAGCTTGGAGCGATTGAACAAACGCAATCCATAACAATTAATGCCCAGGGAGCCACCAGGGACACTGTGATCAAGCAGGATGCAAAACCTTCGGAGGTAAAACAACTATGGGTTTATGAAGAGTGGTTCTTTGATAAGAAACTCGGCAAACTGGATGTCAGAATCATTGCAATACAACCAATATTTATGGCTTATGACGAGCAGCTTGGCCGAATTGCAAAAAATCCGCTCTTCTGGGTTAAGTATAATGATGTCAGGGATGTACTGGCCAAAAGTGAAGTTTTTATATCAAACAATGATGCCCAGAGAATATCATATGATGATCTTTTCATGCAGCGCCGTTTTGGCAGTGTAATAATTGGTGAATCAAACGTCTATAATGACAGATTCATACAGGACTACCAGACAGGAAAGTATACTCTGTTTGAAGCTGAAAGGATTAAAACCGATCTGTTTGATTTTGAACATGATCTATGGGAATTCTAATAAGATATTGTTAAAAAAAAATGAGGCCTTCGGGCCTCTTTTTTCTTTATAAATATTTTTCCTTTGTCTCTTTTTTAACATCTTCCAGATAATCTTTTATATTCTGCTCCTTTTCCTTTTTTACAATCAGCAGAACATCATCAGAATCTACAATGATATAGTCCTCGAGGCCCTGCACTACTGCGACCTTTCCAGGTTTTACATGAAAAATGTTCCCCTTGTTATCATATGAAAATACCTTCCCTTCAACAAGAGCATTCCCCTTTTTATCAAGCTCTGAATGCTCATATAGTGAACTCCATGTTCCAAGATCAGACCAGCCAATGTCGGTACACATAACATATACATTGTCTGCCTTTTCCATTATGCCATAGTCAATTGATATGCTCCTGCAAACTGTATATGCTTTTGCGATGAAACCTTTCTCCTTCTTTGTTCCATACAGCTCACGTCCCTCATCAAATACAGAAAAGGATTCAGGCATATATTTTTCGAAAGCGGCCATAATTGTTTTCGCATGCCAGATAAATATTCCTGAATTCCAATAAAAATCACCGCTTTCAAGAAATATCTTTGCAAGTTCAATATCCGGTTTTTCAGTAAAGGTTTTTACTTTGAGCAGCCGTTCATATCCTTTCACAGTCTTCTTCCTGTTAGCCTGGATGTAACCATATCCTGTTTCAGGTCGGTTTGGTTTTATGCCGAGAGTAACAAGAGCATCATGATTCATGGCAAAATCGTAACATCTCCCAATCTCTTCACGGAATGTGTCCTCCTTTTCAATCAGATGATCTGCCGGTGTTACAGCAATGACAGCATCAGGGTTTTCCTTCATAATTCGGAAGGTCCCATATGCAAGACATGGCGCTGTATTTCGCCGGAAAGGTTCCCCAAGTACCCTGTCAGGATCAATATTAAGCTGGTCAATTACAAGCTGTCTATGCTCAGTTCCTGTCACAACAAATATATTCTCTTCAGGACAAATGCCCCTGAATCTTTTGAATGTTTGTTGTATGAGAGTTTCTCCAGTACCTATTATATCAAGAAACTGTTTAGGCTTTTCCTGCCTGCTGAGAGGCCAGAACCGGCTTCCAACGCCACCTGCCATTATTATCAAGTACCTGTTGTCCATAAGATTTCTGCTTCCTGGATTATGTGCAAATATATAATTTATAACGATGCCGGCATAATTCAAAAAGCCAGAGAAGGTAAATCGGACAAATATTAGTAATTTTAGCCATCAAACCAAAATAATATGATCAGGTTTCTGAGTCAGGCAGGTCTTTACTTTCTTTTTCTTAAAAAGGTTTTTTCAAAGCCTGAAAAAGCTTCAGTCTATTACAAGCAGACTATGCATGAATTTGTTTCCCTCGGCCTTACATCAATTGGTATAATTTCAATTATCTCTTTTTTTATGGGAGCTGTTATTACATTACAGACTGCTTACAATACCGAGAATCCCATTTATCCTAAATATCTGATTGGATTGGGATGTCGCGACTCAATCATACTGGAATTCTCGTCAACAGTTGCCGCCCTTATACTAGCCGGAAAGGTAGGATCAAGTATAGCTTCGGAGATTGGAACCATGAGGGTTACCGAACAAATTGATGCCCTTGAGATAATGGGCATAAATTCAGCTTCCTATCTTGTTCTTCCAAAAATTATTGCAACGCTGCTTTTTAATCCCGTATTGACAATGTTGTCAATTTGCATAGGTATCCTGGGAGGCTGGGTCGCAGGTACACTATCAGGAGTAATAACTTCCGAGAATTTTATTTACGGAATCCAATACGCATTCATTCCGTATTACATCACTTATTCCCTGATCAAGACCGTATTTTTTGCATTTATTATTACCAGTGTTTCATCATTCCAGGGATATCATGTTTCAGGCGGATCACTGGAAGTTGGAAGGTCAAGCACAAAAGCTGTAGTTTACAGCAGTGTATTAATACTCATGTTCAATGTGATCCTAACTCAACTTCTGCTGTCATGATAAGTATCAAGAATCTGAATAAATCCTTCTTAGATAAAACTGTACTTACTGATATCACAGTAGATTTTAAGCCAGGCATAACAAACCTTATAATAGGACAAAGCGGATCAGGGAAAACAGTTCTGCTGAAATCAATTGTGGGTCTTCATAATATTGACAGCGGAGAGATATGGTATGAAGATACTCTTTTCAACAAGCTCAATTTTGCCGAGAAAAAGAGAATCAGGAGTGAGATTGGAATGCTTTTCCAGGGAAGTGCATTGTTTGACTCGCTTACGGTGGAGCAGAATGTACGATTCCCGCTTGATATGTTCACTGAAAATAGCTATAAGGAAAAGACAGACAGGGTTAACTTCTGTCTTAACAGGGTCAATATTATTAATGCCAATAGTCTTTTCCCTGATGAACTTTCAGGGGGAATGAAAAAGAGAGTTGCAATTGCACGAGCGATTGCTTTGAATCCCAAGTACCTGTTTTGCGATGAACCAAATTCAGGCCTTGATCCCCTGACGGCTATTCTTATTGATGATCTTATCCACGAGCTTACTAAAGAATATTCTATGACAACCATTATAAATACCCACGATATGAATTCGGTGATAGAGATAGGTGAGAAAATATTATTCATAAGTGATGGAAGGAAATGCTGGGAGGGTAATAAAAATGAAGTACTAAACTCAGACTGTAAGCCTCTTAACGATTTTGTATTTGCCAATTCACTGGCAAAAAAAATAAAAGAAGCCGCAAACTGATCAGAAATCGTCTTCTTTTATCTCCTCATAATCTACATATTCACCTACACTTTTTGATATCTTCCTTTTTTCGGATTTGCTGCTATCTTCCGACTTTCCCAGTTGACTGTCAGGTTTGTTCCCCTGTCCGAACTTCACGAATGACCTCACAAGGAGGTAAACTATCAGACCTATTAAGAAATAACGTACTAATATCATTTTTAAAAAGTTTGCTCATTCTGAATCATAGGCTTGTCATCTTTCTTCCTGACCTTATTACCAAATGTCAGGTTCATACCCATCCTGAGACTTAATGTATTCCAGTTTGCAGGTACTATAATAGTTGAATTATCTTCTAATTTAACCCTGTCCCATTTCACAGGGATTCTGTCGCTGATTAAATAGAACTGGAAGATGCTTGCCCTGAAAGCAATTCCTGCTCCAAAATTGTCTGCACGATGATTCTGCAAAGAATATCCCAGACTCAGCGAGAATGTATTACTGAGATTCATATTTGCCGAAAAAGTCAATGACTCCCTCACCTGCTTACCGATAAACCTGCTGTAAGAAAGTAACCCGAATGAGATATTTTTATTAAGATTATAGCTACCTCCTATTGTAATTCCTGGTGCCATCCATGATGTGAAAGGATCACCTGTTTTAGTAAGCACATATGCATTTTTTAAAGAATCAAGTAACCGGTCGCCAACATCAGCAATATCCTCATCTCCGCCTACAACATCTGACATATCAAGTCCATCAAACACAAAATTTCCTTTTGTGGTGAGATTAGTTACATTATGCTTCCACCTTATGTAGCCGATATCAGTTAAAGAAGCAGATACTAATACTTTATCATTTAAAAGTTTATAAGTTGCTCCAATGTCAATTCCCAGACCCTTGTTCTCCATGCTTGCAAAAGCGTTGAAACTCCTGAAGTAATTATCATCAAAATTTATACTGTCAAGATTTCCTTCATTATCTGTAGATACATTAAACGGCCCGCTGAAATTTGCCGTGAAATCAGCATATATTGTGTGATTATAATATTCGTCAACTTTAACACCAAGCGACCTGTTCTCAAATTTAGTCGACATAACACCGGTATATAGTTTTGGCCTTATTCCGACTCTTAATTTGTTTGAAATTTCCTTTGAGATTGTGAATCCGAATTCGCGGTAATATTTCATATCCATCCTCAATGAGGAAAGATCAATATTTTCACCAACGAAATCTCCATTCCCTTTAAGCATAAATCTCATTATATCACCAGGTAATACCATATTCCCCTCAATTTTTTCAGTAATATCAAAAAAGAAATATAATCCGTTTTTCCCCTTGAAACCAAATCCCAGAAGCGGTAATGAAATCTGAGGTGAGATAGAATTTTTTTTATTTACCTTTTCAAGAAATGCATCCGTAGCCTTCTCCGAACTTAAAAATGAAAACAGAGAATCTGAAGTCGGGCTTTTTGTAAAGAGATCCGAATAGTTGAAAAAGTTATTGTTGACACCAAAATACATCCCGGAAATAACAGGAAGGCCTACATATGCAGTATTTGAAGGACGCAGTGCCGGATTCATCAGATGATTCTGTGGCAGGTTCATAAAATATAATACCTGACTGGTTTGAGCTGTTGCTCCGGTAAAGACAAGGGCAATGCAACCTGTTAAAATATACTTTAATCTGCTGATCATATCGTTAATTTGTAATATTTCAATTAAAAATAATTTCGGGCCTCAATAAAAGTGAAGATCTGAATTGGATCTTGTAATCTGAATAGATCTTAACATCAGATGTTCCGTTATTTGAGGTATTGAGAGTGAACCAGATAATAATCTGGTCAGCATTTTTGATATCATTAAAAAACTCAGTGGTCAGCTTTAGATTGGTAGTAGTCTCCTTTTCCCCTGTTGATTTTCCATTTGCATCCACAGGTGCTGCTCCGAGTAGTGAGGAAGCATCAATAATATTAAGAATTGTATTGGTCTCAGAATTGTACAGACCCATTTTTACTGCTACACTAAGCGGAAATTCATTTTTAGCAATAAGGTTAAGTTCAAGTTTTTTAAAGTTTTCTGGCTTAACAGGACTATTTTCGTCATCAACTTTAAGAAAATTATCTATTGTATCAGAAAATTGCAAATTACTCATTCTGAACTCCATAGGAACTTCAATCTCAACAGATCCCAGGAAACGGCTGTTGCCGAAAACATAATTGTCCCTTAATTCGTTGTTTCCCTCCGGATTCATGGTCGCAGCTCCCGAAAAGATAACCTGTCCCGGAGGAAGTGAAATTAGCTCCGGTAAGTCTGAATTAATCTTATCAATCAAAATTGAAGATGCAATATCACGGCTGGCAGGATATTCAGGTGAAGCAATAGTGATTGGCTCAAGACCAAGATTTACTGTATCTGTTCCCCTTTTTCCGGTAGCCTGGAAATCTATTTTCAGAGGAATAGCAAATGAGTTTGAGTAATTAAGCTTTATTGAGGGACTGGAAATAAGGAAAGTACCTGAAATACGATTCAAAATATCATCAATATCCAGATCAAGTGTATCCGGTTCAATTGATTCTGATTCCTGACCAAAGTAACCTTTTACATAATCAAAATCAGGATTCTCAAGTGACAGATCTAACTCAATTTTATCAGTACTGTTGTAATTTACCAGAACCCCGTCTGATCCGACAATAATGGAATATTCAAGAGGAATTCTGTTAAATGGTTGCAAAGGATCAATCCCCAGATCGATCAGGGTACCACTGAAATCAATGTTCTCTTCAAACTGTGTATTCATCCCTGATGTAATTGTATGTGTTACAGCAGAACCGTTCCTGATAACCGTTGGTAAAGTAAGATTTATAGATGCAGATAGTAAAGTAGCTGATTTAAAGATATAGGACAGGTAACCTGAGGCAATTCTGATCTCATCAAGTTCAATTCCGAATCCCGGATCAAACGAAACAGTATCAACATTATCGAGTGATGATATTTGCTGAGCCGGAATAAGTATCCTCCCAGACTTCACCTTAAGATCCCTGCCTCCTACAGTCATCGAAATATTACTGTAATCCAGACTTATTATTACCGGTGTTGAAGTACCTGGACTACCGGTAAGGACAACATCAGCAATGACTGTACTTGTGACCCGCTTATCGGTCAGATCAACCGAAGAGGTTTGAGTCTGACCCGGATTTACTGCAGGGATGCTGACTGTACTAATAAATGACCGATCGGAGCTGTTTAACAGGTTTAAAGTTAAACCACTCAGCGGAGTTGTAAGATTATTCGTAACAGTTATATCCAGATATCCTGACTCAAAGGTTGCGTTATCAAAATTCTCAAAAGCAGTGAAGGCATGTTCTCCAAGATCTACAGAAGGAAGAGGTGGAAAAAGGTGAGCTGAACCATCATCCAGGGCCGTGATCTGGTTTCTTAACAAAGTTGGTAATTTCTGGGTTATCTGATCCAGAGATACACTTAACGATCCCTGGAAGGAACCAATTGACAATACCCCCAGCTCATATGACTTATTGAATGTTACCATGTTATCAAAGTCATAAAAATCAGACAGCTGCAGGTTTATTATAGAGTCCTGCTTAAATATTACCTTAACAAAATTGTCCTGATCAAAAACTATGGTATCACTTGATTTTACAAGATCACTGAATATGACATCTCCCTTCACTCCGGCAATAACAAATGTAGGAGAAATATGAATCTCATCTGACAGTTTATTCATATCATATGTCTCTTTGATACATCCGGTAACAATAGCTGCCAGGATTCCCAAAAACAGAATATTTTTTTTCATTATCATTATATAACAAATTTATTCAGCCTCAAACTTATAGTTATAGAGAAATCTGTCTGTACCACCGACTATAAGATGCCAGCCACTTTTATCCGAAAGTTTCCCTATTGAAAACATTGATGCCCCTCTGAGTGGAAATCCTGCAGCAGTATCTCCGTTTTTCTCAATCAGGTAAATTAAATTCTTATTGATGTCAAATACCCCTATTTTCCTGTCTGATGATGAAAATATGAAACTGATTGGGCCACCAGCTGATTCAGTTTCAAAATCGCGGGAAAATATTTCCGTTTTGTCATGATCGTAAAGATACAATATACCTCCGTCAAGAAAAAGATATTCGCCAAAGCCATCCCCATCTACGTCAAAAAATTCAAATAAGTGGTCAATAGAAAAAGGGCGAAGAACAAATTTTTTGACAGTACCGTCAAAATAAATATGCTGTACTGTTCCATCCGGAGATGAACAAACTACTGAAGGATTTGAGCCCGGATTAAGTCGCATAGAAGATCCTTTTGCCCGTGTAACAGGTTCTTTTATATTCAGACGCCTGTTTCCGGTTCTGTCGAGAAAATAAACAGATGATTCATCAGAAGCAACAAGGTAGTCTTTACCTGATATCCTGAAATAGGCTATTTCTGTTTCCACAATCCCTGCTGTTCTGAAAGGCTTCCAGCCTCTGACTGAACTTCCGCTGATATCATAGGAATAAATTTGCTTATCCTCCCCGGCTATGAACAGCCTGTAGTTACGATTATTATCATAGTCAAATAAAGCCAGTGAGTTCGTTGAAGGGGACCTGAGTCTCACCGGATACCTTTCAACATAATTTCCATTACGATCAAGAATATGAATATAATTTTTACCGGAAAACAGTAACTGGAATTTACCGTTTCTGAAATAATCAACCATATAGACAGCCCCTGTAATCCTCTCCCTTACCGGCACTTTCCAGAGAACTCTCCCTGCTGCATTTATTAGATAGGTATTATTGTTCAGATCCTGAATGAATATCTCTTTCGCTCCGGTTATATGATTGGTAAAGAAGAAAGGCTTAATGGCAGCAAGTGTATCAAGCAATGTTTCCCATTCCGTGGTTGATTCCTCTCTCATTTTTTCTCTAAACCCAAATGATATGCTATTGTATATCATATTATTACTCGCTGCAAGCTGATATCCTACAGCCTGCAACTTACTGAGTGAAATCCGGTTCGATTTCAGGGCATCTATTATTTTCTCATCAATGAATAATGACATAAACTCAAGAATCCGTGAGGGTATGCAATAGAAATAATATCCTGATCTGCTGGGCAGAGTACTTTCAAATTCCCTGTACGACAGATCATTTGCCAGTGTTTTATGTAACAGGTTATCATATAAAAAACGGGAGATTGTTGCATAGGAGCTTCCTGTTATCATAAAACTATCGAAGAATGTTGCAAATGTTTCATTTATTCCTGAAGCAAATTCAGGATTCACTGACTCACACAAGCCAGACAGTGCCATCTTGTAAACAGGAATTTTTGTAACATCATCCGGTGAGAAATAAATTGTCCCGTCTGGTGAGACAGCCTCATTGACAAATATTTGCTCGGCCAGCGACCTGTCTGTCAACTCATATATTATCAGGGAGTTCTCTTTAACGGGCCTTCCTCTTAGATCGAGATAAACCCTTGAGACCTCATTCCCGAGATATGACCGGAAACGGTTCATGAAATCAGGCAGGTTTCCATCATTTATATTCCCGGCTTTCCCGGGAATCTCTGAGCGTGGTCTTGTAGTTGTCTCGAAATAGACCGTTGATGAAGGGAGAAGTTTATAGGTTTTAAACTCCTCAGGTGTTACCTCTTTAAACCTGTTAAGGACCTGACCTGGATCGAGGCTTTCAGTATATCCATTCAGGACCAGCCCGCTTTCACTTATATAAATATCCCCGGCTGCAACATCGGCCAGCTTTGTGATCTTATCAGCAAGATAATGCCCTTCATTCGTATAGATTGATGCTAAAAGAGGCTCCAGGTTCCGGAAAACAATGAATATTTTATCTTCCTTTTTGCCGGAGGCCATAAATACCCTCGAAAATCCGTTCAGGCTTCTGATATCTGTACCTGATGATATTGCGGTTCCAGCATCTGAGATCAGATCTTCGGAGGTACTGATTAGTATTAACCCTGAATTCAGAATAATAAATACTGTATCCCTTTGGTTATTTAAATTGTAAGGGATTTTAATAGTTGTCCCATCATTATTTTTTGACTCTATGATTTCCTTTGCGCCGGAAGCTTTCATAAAATCAATAACATTCCTCTTTCTGAAATTACCCGGAACTGCTGCCGCCAGCAATGGATGCAGAATCTGATTCTTGTCTGTGTGAAATGAAATAAGTACTGTTACTTCATTAAGTACCTGTTTATATTCAGGTTTGTTAAGCTGGTCGGCTATGAATTTAGCTTTTATATTAATTGTTTTGAGCTCCTTTATGTTACCCAGTTCACCAAATAGACCCTGACCACTTGTAATTGAATTCATGAAGCTTTTCAGATCAACAGTCTCAATCACAAAACATGCATCCGGAGCAATTGCCTTATAGGGGTCTGTTAGCAGAGTTCGTCTCGACAGGAAGAAATAATATCCCATCACAACTATGGCTGCAAACAGTATGAATAGTAATATTATCGCAGGTTTCTTTCTCATTACTGTTTCATTCAAAGATCAGCATATTTGTTAGATTTGTTGATTATTCTTCAATCATATTAAATGAAAACATGGTTATTACTGAGTTTATTGCTTTTTAAACCCATATTTCATACCTATTCACAGATAATCAAAGTCATCGATAAAGAAGACCAGAATCCGGTCGCAGATGTTGCAATAATTAACATATCAAATACAAAATTTGTTTACACCAACAGGTCTGGTGAAGCAGATATCTCATCTTTCAGCAACACAGAAGACATTTGTTTTCAGCATTTTACATATGAAAGAATATGTCTTACACGCGTGCAAATAAGCGAAAATAATTATTCTGTTTCACTCACTAAAAAGTTATTTGCCTTTGAAGATTTTGTCATTTCGGCTAACAGATGGGAGCAAAAAAGGAATGAAGTACCAAACAGGATCACTATGGTTCTGAAACCTGAGGTACAGCTTCAGAATCCTCAAACGGCGGCTGATCTTATTGGGCTCTCAGGAGAGGTCTTTATCCAGAAGAGCCAGCTGGGCGGAGGAAGTCCAATGATCAGAGGTTTTGCCACAAACAGGATCCTGATTGTTGTTGATGGAGTCAGAATGAACAATGCAATATACAGGGAGGGAAACATACAGAATATTATATCTCTTGATCCCTCATCAATAGAGTCTACTGAGATTATTTTCGGGCCAGGTGCTACAGTGTACGGAAGCGATGCAATAGGAGGCGTTATGGATTTCCACACAAAAAAGGCTCTTTACACCACCGGAGAAAAAGCTTATATTAAAGTTGATGCTTTTACAAGGTTTTCAACAGCCAATAAAGAGAAAACAGGTCATCTGGATTTTAATATCGGAGGAAAGAAAATAGCATTTCTTTCAGGCATAACATGGTCTGATTATGATCATCTCCGGATGGGCTCAGTAAACAATCCTGACTATACCCGATCTGAATATGTAGTGACAACAGAAGGCGTTGATTCAGTTGTTAAAGACAATAATCCCGATCTGCAGGTATATTCCGGTTATAGCCAGATTAATACTATTAACAAGCTACGCATCAGATTGTTGGAAGGTGTGGATATTTCAGTTTCAAATAACTATTCAAAACTGTCGGATGTACCAAGGTATGACCGTCTGATACAATACAAATCAGGCAAACTGCGATTTGCTGAATGGTATTATGGTCCGCAGGAATGGATGATGAACAGCATACAGGCTGATATCAGAATGGAGACTGCGATCTTCGATGCAGCCACAATCACAGCCGCCATTCAAAATTACAGGGAAAGCAGACACGACAGGGAATTCGGTATATCGTCAGTGAATGAGCAATATGATAAGGTTGGAATAGGATCACTGAATGCTGATTTTGACAAGAAGCTGAAAGAAGAAAATCAGAATATCTACTACGGCCTGGAATATTTCCATAATAATGTAAAATCAGAAGCTGAACAACGCAATATCTTTTCAGGGGAACTGATTCCGGCTGCAAGCCGATATCCGGACGGAAAGAACATATATGCCGGTGTATCAGTATATGCCGGTTATAAAAACAAGCTGAATGAAAAAATAACACTAAGTACAGGAGCACGTTACAATTACGTCCGGCTTAATTCCACTATTGATGATAATTCCTATTACAATATGCCATTTACAGAAATATCCCTTTCAAATGGCGCCCTCACCGGATCAGGAGGAATGGTAGTAAGATTTAATGAAAAGTTACAGATAAATGCTAACCTTTCCACAGGATTCAGAGCCCCGAATCTTGATGATGTGGGTAAAATATTCGATCCTGCCCCCGGTATTGTTGTGGTCCCTAACCCTGATCTTGACCCGGAATATGCTTACAATGCCGATCTGGGGATTTCAAGAGATTTTTCAGGAGTATTGCATATTGAAATGACAGCCTTCTTCACTTACCTTAATAAGGCAATGGTCAGACATGATTTCCTATTCAACGGAGAGGATTCAATTATGTACAAAGGTGAATTGTGCAAAGTACAGGCATTAACAAATACTTCCTACGCCAGGGTGGCCGGAGCTCACATGAATGCAATTGTCAATATTACTGATTACCTGAAGCTTAAATCAAATATTACAATTACCAAAGGAACAGAAAAAGGAGATATTCCACTTCGGCATGCTGCACCCCTTTTTGGATCGACTCACCTGATTTTAAAAATAAAATCATTTAATGCCGATATCTATTCAGTTTATAACGGATCGAAAAAATTTGATGAAATGCCTCCTTCCGAAACAGATAAACCTTATATCTATGCAAAGGATGAAAACGGAAATCCCTGGTCACCCGGATGGGCAACTCTGAATCTTAAATTATCATATGATATCATGAAAGTCGCCATAATAAATGCCGGTATTGAAAATATAATCGATAACAGGTACAGGCCCTATTCTTCAGGTATTGCAGCACCCGGACGAAACATTGTCTTATCACTGAGAGTAATTATTTAACAATCTTTTAAGACCCGCATCTGAATTTTGGCACACTATTTGAAATATTGTTATTACAAGGCAATCCCAATCATATCCCTGATCCCATCAGGGCAGCCAGGCATCAAGCCTGGCTTTCATTTTTCAGAAAGGTTTATAACCAATAATCTCCCTGACTTCACGAACTGTTTTCGAGGCACTTTCCCTTGCCTTTTCTGCTCCAATTGATACTACCCTTGAAAGGTAATTTTTATCGGCATGTATATCCATAATTCGCAACCTTATTGGCTCTGTGAATTTAATAATATCTTCAGCAAGCTGTTTTTTCATATCACCGTACCTGATTTCACATGATGCAAATTTATCTGTGAAATATTTAACAGTAGTTGGATCTGAAACGACATTCATTATTGTGAACAGGTTTTTAACTGGTTCAGAAGGCTCCTGGCCAGGTGCATCAGGGCCTGAATCTGTAACGGCTCTCATAACCTTCTTTCTGATCTCCTGTGGAGTATCGGCCAGAAAAATACCATTACCTTCACTCTTACCCATCTTTCCCGTACCATCAAGCCCGGGTATCTTAATAAGCTGTTTCCCAAAATTATAGGCATCAGGTTCAGGAAAATAATCCACCTCATACATCATATTGAATCTTCTGGCAAACCTGCGGGTCATCTCAAGGTGCTGTTCCTGGTCCTTCCCAACCGGCACCTTATTTGCCTTATGGATAATTATATCTGCTGCCATAAGAACAGGATATGTGAGCAATCCGGCATTTATATTATCAGGCTGTTTCCTTATCTTTTCCTTGAATGAAGTTGTTCTTTCGAGCTCTCCCACATATGCATTCATATTGAGAAGCAGATAAAGCTCCGATACTTCAGGCACATCGCTCTGTATAAAGACAGTTGCCACTTCCGGATCAATTCCGCAGGCAAGATATTCAGCAAGTACCTGCCTTATATTGGCATGAAGATCCTCGGATCTTGGATGTGTTGTAAGAGCATGATAATCAGCAATAAAAAAGTAACAATTATTCTCATTCTGCATTCTGAGAAAATTATTTATCGCGCCGAAATAGTTACCCAGATGAAGGTTCCCTGTTGATCTTATTCCGCTTACAACAATATCCATATTCAATTTTTAAATTCGCTGTAAATGTAATAAAAAGGCGCAAAGGCACAATGGCGCAAGGGCGCAATGGAGAGATGACCATGACAATGTACCTCTGTACCGCTGAGCCGTTGCGCCGTTGAGCCTTTTTTATTACCTTTGCAACTCTAAATAAAATGTGGCCATGGAATCTACAAGACAGAAAAAAGTAGCGCGACTGATCCAGAAAGAGCTGGCCGATATCTTCCTGAAAAAAGGAAATGAATTAGCTCACGGGAAACTGATCTCTGTTACAAAGGTCAGGATGAGCCCCGATCTCTCATTTGCAAAAGTATATATCAGTATATTCCCTGCAAATCAACAGGATGACATACTCAACTCAATTGAAGAGCACACATCCAGGATAAGGTTTGACCTTGGACATAAAGTAAGATCACAGCTCAGGATCGTTCCTGAAATTGCCTTTTATATCGACGATAGCCTTGACTATATTGAAAAAATAGACAAGCTGCTTAAATCCTGATATTAATGCATTACGATCCGATCAAAAAAACACTGGGCCGGTTCTTTTCAGGATCACCCTTCATGAGAAAAAGTTTTTATTTTCTTCTTGATACCCTTCTTTTACGTACCTGGCATGTAAAAAGGGCTCTCAGGAGGATTACTGCAGGATTTAAAAGTGAAGTTAATATACTTGATGCAGGTTGCGGATTTGGCCAGTACACCTGGCAAATGAGCCGGATGAACAGTTTATGGAACGTCAAAGCCGTTGACATTGACAGCGAACATGTATCAGATTGTTCATCATTTTTTGTAAAAGCAGGATTGTCTGACAGGGTAACCTTTCAAACCCTTGATCTCACAAATCTTTCTGAGAACAAATGCTATGACCTCATTCTTTCCGTGGATGTAATGGAGCATATTGAAGAGGATGAAAAAGTGTTTGAAAATTTCTTCAGTTCTTTACGGGACAACGGGACACTTATTGTATCAACTCCATCAGATAAAGGAGGTTCAGACGTACATAACGAAAATGATGATTCTTTCATCGGGGAACATGTAAGGGATGGATACAGTAAAAATGACATAACAGAAAAGCTTACCCGTACAGGATTCAGCAAAGTAAAGGTCTCCTATACCTATGGAATACCAGGTACAATTTCCTGGAGACTTTCAATGAAATATCCAATTAAGATGCTGAATATCTCTTATCTTTTTTTTCTTATAATCCCTTTCTGGTATCTTATATTCTTACCCGTATCTCTTCTGCTCAATTATCTTGATCTGATAATCAGTCACAAAGAGGGAACAGGATTACTTGTGATTGCACAGAAATAACAATAATGAAACTCTCATTATATATAGCAAAGAGATACCTGTTCGCCAAGAAATCGCGAAATGCAATAAATGTTATTTCTGCTGTTTCAGTTGCCGGAGTGGCTGTCGGAACAATGGCTCTGATAATTATTTTGTCAGTCTTTAACGGGCTTGAGAAAATGGTCAGTACAATATTTAACACCTTCGATCCGGATATTAAGATTACAGCAGCTGAAGGGAAGACCTTTGTAGCTGATACATCCAGATTAAAATTACTGGCTGAAACTGAAGGAGTATCATGTTATTCTCTCACTATTGAAGAAAATGCCTTGCTTAAATACGGTGAACACCAATATATTGCAACAATTAAAGGAGTGGATGAAAATTACTCAGCTGTTACAGATATTGACAGTTCAATGTGGGAAGGAGAGTTTATACTGACATCTGATAATAACAGGCCATATGCTGTACCTGGACTGGGTGTGTCGCAGTATCTTGGTATTAGAGTTAATTTTATTACCCCATTGAATATTTACGTCCCCCGCAAAACAGGCAGCACCAGTATGAATGCTGAAAATGCCTTTAACCGCAAATACATTTTCCCTTCAGGAATTTTCGAGGTTGAAAAAGAGTATGATTCAAAATATATATACCTGCCGCTTGAATTTGCCCGCGAAATAACTGAAAACGAAGGTTCTGTAAGTGCAATAGAGGTTAAAACCACATTCCCGGATACAAGAACATTGGAAAAAAAGATAAAGAAAATATATGGTGAAGAATATGTTGTGCAGAACAGATATGAGCAACAGGAAATCTTTTATAAGGTTATGAAGTCGGAAAGACTTGCTATATTTATGATTCTCACACTTATCCTTGTAATAGCATCATTTAACATAATAGGTTCTCTTACCATGCTGATAATTGAAAAAGAGCGTGATATTGAAATACTGAAAAGCCTTGGTGCCGATAATGATCTTATAAGAAAGATATTCATTTTTGAAGGCTGGCTTATTTCAATAATAGGTGCTGTTGCTGGCCTGATTCTGGGCTTTATTGTTTGCTGGTTGCAGCAGACTTTCGGACTGGTGAGGCTACAGAGCTCATCACTGATCATGGATGCTTACCCTGTTATAATGAAGTTAAAGGATTTCGTAATTGTTCCTGCAACTGTACTTATTATAGGTTACTGGGCTGCATGGTATCCTGTCAGGTATCTCACCAGAAAATTTCTCAGAAAAGATGTCTGAAATCAGTTATTATATTTACGGATGAAAACCTAAATGAAATCAATAAAAATGACCATTCGCAATTTTGTCATATTCTTAATTTCATCCTTCTTAATTTTATCGTGCACAGGAAAGCAGGTAAAACCTGACAGGTCCGGTATCATTCCGGAAAGGGATCTGATACCGCTTTTAGAGGAGATTCATCTTGCCGACGGTCTGCTGGCAAATCCCAGGATCCAAAACTGGGTACTTTCAATAGATTCTATCTCAACCTATCACTATATAGCTGAAAAACACGGCTATACAAAAAAAGAATTTGATAAGACATTACAGTATTATTTTATCAGTAAACCTAAAAAACTTATTAAGATATATGATAAGATCCTCGGGGAATTAAGTGAAATGGAATCCCTGCTTGAGAAGGAGGTGATGCTTATGAGGGAGCGATCATCAAATGTTTGGCCGGGTGAGAGGAATTATTACTTCCCGGATGGTAATGACATTAGCGCCGTCGGATTTGAGGTATCTCTCGCCGGAAGCCGCCTCTATACTCTTAAATTTACAGCAACTCTTTTTCCTGATGATCAATCGGTCAATACCAGAGCAGGAGTTTTTTCCTGTGATGCCGACAGCTTAACCACCGGAGTAAGAACCAGGTTCGAAACCCCTGCATACCTTAAAGATGGAATACCCCATCTATATTCCATCCGTATCTTTGTTTCGTCAAACAGACCATTCATTCTTAAGGGGATGCTATACGAATCTGATTATTGTATTGAAGAATGGAAGAAACACGTCAGGTTTGAGAACATCACATTAAGTATTCCATCAACCAACATATGAAACAGTTTTCTGCCCAGTATATCTTCACCAATTCAGGCAAGCCTCTTAAACGCGGCATTATAACAACTGATGATGAGGGAGTTATCCTTGACATAGAAGATACAGGAGGAATGACCTCAGAGAGGAGAGCTGTTAAATTCTATAATGGAATCATAGTACCGGGATTTGTGAATTGTCATTCCCACCTTGAGCTCGCTCATCTTAAAGGTTCAGCAACGAAAGGAACAGGACTTGGTGATTTCATACAACAGGTAAGAAGCAACAGGGAGAGTAGCTATGAATCAATTATTGATGCTTCAGAAAAAGCTGATCAGGAGCTGTCCAAAGAAGGAGTCGTAATATGTGCCGATATCTGCAACAATGACTCTTCAATTGCAGTAAAACAAAAGAGCCGCATAAAATATATTAACCTTCTTGAGGTATTTGGTATCGATCCCGCAAAAGCCGAAAAAAGAGTTAATGAAATAATCAAAGTAGCAGAAAAATTCAATATCCTGGGTCTGCCATATTACATTGTGCCTCATGCAGTTTATTCAACATCTGCTCCTCTTTTCAGACTTATCAGGGAAAAAACCTCAGAAAATAAAGTGACATCACTTCACTTTATGGAGACAGAGGGAGAAATTGATTTTATAAGTTCACATAAAGGCTCAATTGCTCAATCATATTTTAAATCAGGGCTGATGCCTGAAAACCCGGTTACGGTCAGGAGTCATGAAGATGCGGTTCTCTCTGAGATAACACCGGCAGGTAACCTTATACTGGTCCATAATACCTTTGCCGACCGGTCAACTGTTGACAGGGTAAACAGCAGAGGTAATACTTTCTGGTGCCTCTGTCCGGGTTCAAACCTGTACATAGAAAATAAGCTTCCTGATTTAAATATGCTGCGCGAGGCTGGTTGTGAGATTGTTATCGGAACCGACAGTCTGGCCTCAAATGATAAGCTGAGCATACTCCGTGAATTAAAAATCTTACAGGATAATTTTCCAGATGTAAGCGTTGAAGAATTAATAAAATGGGCAACTATCAACGGAGCAAAAGCCCTCAGGGAGAACCAGAGGTTTGGCAGTATTGAAACGGGGAAAAGGCCTGGATTGCTGTTACTCGGGGATATGGACCTGATTAATCTCAGGCTCCTTCCAGGGACAACTGTATCAAGGCTGATATAGAAATGGTATTTATAAAAGGTAAATAACGAATAATGGCAACATTTCTCTTTGATGAAATAATATTCGGACCAGTAAGAAGCAGAAGACTCGGCGTGTCACTGGGAATTAACCTTCTGCCAGTGAATAAAAAAATGTGTAACTTTAGCTGTATATATTGTGAGTGTGGGTGGACAGATGACTACGGTAAAAATCTGAGCACTCTGCCTTCCCGTGAGTTTGTCTATGAAGCTCTCGACAGAAAACTCTCTTCAATGAAAGAGAACAATCAGTATCCGGATGTTATTACCTATGCCGGAAACGGAGAACCAACATTGCATCCTCAATTTGCAGGCATTATTGATGACAGCATTGAACTCCGCAACAAATACTTTCCTGATGCCAGGATTGCAGTTCTTTCAAATGCCGCAAATATTGCCAAACCCGGTATCAGGAAAGCACTGCTCAAAACAGACCAGAATATCCTAAAACTCGACTCTGCCTGTGACAGAACAATACAACTTCACAACCAGCCCAACCGGTTGATTATTGCCAGAGATCTTATAAATGAACTTAAGAAGTTCAATGGAAACCTGATAGTCCAGACCCTTTTTGTAAGAGGGTCCTTCCAGGGCTCAATTATTGATAATACAACACCCGAGGAGCTGCGAGAATGGCTTAAGGCAATTGATGAGATAAGACCATCAGAGGTAATGATATATACAATTTCAAGAGATACTCCTGATGGGGGTAATCTTGAGAAAGTGCCTCTGGAGGAGTTGCAGACAATCGCTAAAATGGTTAATGAACTTGGAATAATAACACAGGTTTCAGGCTGAATTTGGAAAACAGAAAGAACATCCTGATATGCCCTCTTGAATGGGGACTGGGCCATGCTGCACGGATGATCCCTTTGGCATCAGAGTTGCTTAAACTTAATCATAATGTCATATTTGCATCGGGCGAAGGACACCTGAGCTTTATCCGTAAAGAACTTCCAGAGTGTTCTTGTATTAGTTTTCCCGGTTTCAATCCCAGGTATTCTCGTTTCCTGCCCGTTTATCTATCAATGCTTATCAGGTTACCTCAACTTATCTTTCACATTATCAGCGAACATCACAGGCTGAATAAAATCATTCCCGACCATTCAATTGATATTGTAATCAGCGATAACCGTTTCGGGCTCTGGAATAAAAAGATAGAATCGGTTTATGTAACACATATGCTGCGAATACCCTTCCCAAAAGCTTTCAGATTTCTTGAGCCCATAGGTGTTTTCTTACACAGACAGATTATCAGAAAATACGATTTTTGTTATATCCCCGATTTACCCGGGATAAAAAATATTTCGGGAAGGTTATCACATGGTTTAAAGCTTCCGGGGAATGTAAGGTATACTGGTTTTCTTTCGCGTTTTAAGTATTCAGCTATACCTGCTGAGTTATCAAATGGATCAGCTTATAACACTGCGATTCTTTCAGGACCTGAGCCTCAGAAGGAGATGCTGAAAAAGAAGCTTATCAGTATTTTCAGGGATAAGAAACCTTTGACTTTTATTCTTGAAGGCAAACCACATTTAAAGGAAGAGCCCCTGCCTGACGGTAATATTATAATCTATAATCATATGCCATTATCTGAAATGCATGGAATTATTTCCGGAAGTGATGGTATCATCTGCAGATCAGGATATACGACCATTATGGATCTGATTATTTTGAATACCAGCGCCCTCCTTGTCCCGACACCTGGTCAGACTGAACAGGAATATCTTGCTAAATATTTATCGGATCAGGGAATGTTTTCGTATATCAGCCAGCGCAGGATAAGTGAAAAGACTGAATTCCCGCATAAGATAAAATATGATTATTCCGGCCTTGTAAAAGAGAGCAGCTTTCTCCTTGGTCTTGCCCTGAAAGAGCTTCTAAACAAGAAACATAATGAGACCCATTGATGCATATCCGAAAAAAAATCCGGCCCAGACTTCTGATGGGTTGTGAGCATTTAATTTCAAGCGGGCTGAGAGGGTCAATCCTGAAACAAATATTATAAAAAGAAGAGGCCAGAGCAATGCTGAATTCATTTTTACAGATAATACCAGTACAAGTGCTGATACCGCACCAACGGCTGTAGCATGAATAGAGATCTTCCACCATAAAGTTACTGCAGTAATCAGAAGGGAAATAATAAAAATACCCATTACGAATGTCTTGATAAATACAGGGACTGGGTATCTTATTATAATATAAGATGTTGCAGCATAAAGGATAGTTGCAATAAATAATGGTAAAATTCGCTCTCTCCTGTTTTCCATCGCCCAGGATGTGATCTGATTTCTATACCTCAGGTATGGAAGTAATGACAAAGGCAATAATATATTGTTTACCAGAACAATAAGAAAAAGAATTCTTTTTACGTTAAATGGAAGATAACCAAAGAGTGTAGGAGTATAGAAAATTAATACCAGTCCGTACAATGGCATAAACAGCGGATGAAATACAACCGATATTGCTTTTGCCGTTTTTTTCAGCATTCCATCTGTTCTGATATTATCCATTTTATTACTGTTATATCTCTTTTCTCAGCCTTGCAACAGGTATATTAAGCTGCTCCCTGTACTTTGCCACTGTTCTTCTGGCAATCTGATACCCTTTTTCCTGAAGAATCTCTGTAAGTCGCTCATCTGTTAAAGGTCTTCTTTTCTTTTCATTATCAATACAATCCTGAAGAATACGTTTAATCTCCCTGGTGGAAACCTCCTCACCAGTGTCAGTCTGCAATCCTTCAGAGAAGAAATACTTTAGCGGTAATATGCCAAAATGTGTCTGGATGAATTTACTGTTCGCTACTCTTGAAACAGTTGATATGTCGAATCCTGTCATTTCTGCCACATCTTTCAGGATCATCGGCCGGAGCCTGGTTTCATCACCATCGATGAAATACTCTTTCTGATATTCAAGAATGGCATTCATTGTCAGAAGAAGAGTATTCTGCCTTTGCTTTATTGCATCGATGAACCATTTTGCCGAATCGATCTTTTGTTTAACAAACTGGACCGCATCGCGCATCTCCTTTTTCTGACTCTTATCCCTGCTGTATGACCGAAGCATTTCATTATAAGCAGAGCTCAGTCTTAGTTCCGGAAGATTACGGGAGTTGAGATGAAGGTCAAAGCCATCTTCCGAAAGCTCAAGAATAAAATCGGGAATGATAGGCTGGGATGATTTGCTATAGGGATCATTATAAACACCTCCCGGCTTTGGATTAAGCTTCAGTACCTCATCAATGGCATCTTTCAGTTCATTTTCGCCAATATTAAGACGGGCAATAATTTTATCATAATGTCTTTTCGAAAATTCCTCAAAATATGATTCAAGGATTATATGAGCAAGCTGTGCTGAAGGCTGAGTTTTATCCCTCTTTTCTATTTGCAGGAGAAGAGACTCCCTAAGGGTTCTGGCTCCGACTCCCGACGGTTCCAAATCCTGAATTATCTTCAGGACCTCTTCAAGCTCCTCCTCGGTTGTCTCTATATTCTGAAGAAAAGCCAGGTCATCAACAATATTAACAATTTCCCGTCTCAGGTAACCATCTTCATCTATATTACCTATAATATATTCCCCCAGTATCTTCTGTTTTTCAGTAAGATTCCTCAGCCTGAGCTGCGATTCAATATGTTCATGAAATGAAAAACCTACTGAAAATGGAATTTCAGCTCGTCTCTCTTCATCTTTACTGGTATTTTTTACCTGGAGCCGGTAGTTAGGAATATCATCTTCCTCAATATAATCATCAATCGTGAATTCATCGTGGTCAACGTCCTCATCTTCAAACTGATCCTCATCCTCAGAATTAGATGCAACCTCTTCATCATCCTGCCCCTCCTCTAGGGCAGGATTCTCCTCAAGCTCTTTCTTTATCCTCTCCTCGATCTGAAGGGTAGGGACCTCCAGCAGCTTGATCATCTGTATCTGCTGAGGTGAAAGCTTCTGAAGCAGCTTCTGCTGAAGTTTTTGTCTTAACATGACGTTTTTTAAAGTAAGCTATCAGAATATATTTTAAAATTCTGCATTCTTTGGAGTTCTGGGAAACGGGATTACATCACGGATATTCGACATACCTGTTACAAACAGAATAAGTCTTTCGAATCCAAGACCAAATCCGCTGTGAGGTGCCGTCCCGAATCGTCTTGTATCCAGATACCACCATAAATCTTTTTCAGGCATATTCATTTCCCTGATCCTGGTTAACAGCTTTTCATAATTCTCTTCTCTCTGCGAACCGCCAATAATTTCACCTATACCAGGGAAAAGGACATCCATAGCTCTGACTGTTTTACCATCATCATTCTGCTTCATGTAGAATGCTTTAATATCCCTGGGATAATCGGTCAGAATAACAGGACGCTTGAAATGCTCTTCAACGAGATAGCGCTCATGTTCAGCCTGGAGATCACGTCCCCACCCTACAGGGTACTCCCACTTTCTTGAGGAAGATGTAAGGATAGAAACAGCCTCGGTATAAGTCATTCTTACAAAGTCGTTGTTCAACACAAACTGCAACCTCTCAAGCAGGCCTTTCTCGATCATATTATTAAGAAATTCAAGATCTTCACGGCAGTTTTCGATTGCATACCTGATAAGATATTTTACAAAATCCTCGGCCAGATCCATATTATCATCAAGATCATAGAAAGTCATTTCGGGTTCTATCATCCAGAACTCGGAAAGGTGACGTGGAGTATTTGAATTCTCAGCCCGGAATGTGGGTCCGAATGTGTATATCTCGCCAAGGGCCAGGGCTCCGAGTTCTCCCTCCAGTTGACCTGAAACTGTAAGATGTGTCTCTTTTCCGTAAAAATCTGTTCTGAAATCAACATTACCATCATCAGTATGAGGAATATTTTTAAGGTCCATTGTAGTTACATGGAACATTTCACCGGCACCCTCACAATCGCTACCAGTAATAATCGGTGTATGAAGATAGTAGAATCCTTTGTCGTTGAAATACTTATGAATAGCAAACGCCATGGCATGCCTGATGCGGAAAACAGCACCAAAAGTGTTTGTCCTGAAACGCAAATGAGCATTTTCCCTGAGAAACTCCATCGAGTGACCCTTTTTCTGGAGAGGATATACCTCAGCATCACTTTTGCCATACAATTCAATTTCTGCAGCATTTACCTCAACATGCTGTCCCTGTCCCTGTGATTCAACCAGTTTCCCCTTAACTGCAAGACATGACCCTGTTGTGATATCTTTAAATAGATTTTCATCAAATGAAGCAGTATCGACAACTATCTGGATATTATTTATTGTTGATCCATCATTTAAAGCAATAAATGCAATATTCTTGTTTCCCCTCTTTGTTCTGACCCATCCCTTCACCAATATTTCCGAACCGGTTTTTGGTGAAGCTAACAGCTCCTTAATCTTTGTTCTTTTCATTATGCTGAATTTTCATTAAAAATTGCAGCGCAAAAATAATAAAATGTTGGGGGCTATGTACTAATTGATCTTCATAATTTTACTTAATTGAGCCAGTGATCCATTTATAATTCTAATATCTTATTGATTTTCTTGCGATATAAATAATAAAAATTATCAGATTAAGTTTTATTAGAGGCATTAGATTACTAGAAGATATTGGTTTGAAATTTGTTAAAATGTGAATACCTTTGAGTTGATAAACGAAAACTCTCAGTTGCTATGGAAGAAAATAAAAAAATAATAGTGGTACCCTGGGATTTTACTCATGTAGCCGAAAACGCACTGGCACATGCTGTGAAGATCAGCCGCATGGTTGGGAATGACATAAGCCTGCTGCATATAGTAGATGCAGGCATCAAGGCTGCAGAAGAGGATGATAAAAAGAAAAAGCTTCAGAAAGTGGTGGAAGATAATGGTGCAAAATATAATGCAGTAATTACCTGGCATATCTCAAAGGGAAGCATTTTCAGCGCAATTGCAGAATTTGCCAACGACAAGGAGGCAAGCCTGGTTGTCATGGGCACTCACGGGATGAAAGGAATGCAGAAGCTTACAGGCAGCTGGGCTCTTAAAGTTATCGTTAAATCAAAAATTCCGTTTATTGTTGTGCAGGATCCTCCTGCTGACCAGGAGAAATATCATAATATTGTTTTCCCCATTGATTTCAGGGCTGAGAATAAGGAAAAACTGAAAATGGCTATTTTCATGGGGAAATATTTTGATTCAAAAATTCATCTCCTGGTGGCCACCACTAATGACAAGATCCTTACGAAAAAAACAAAGACCAACTTGAATTTTGGAGTTAAATACCTGATACAAAATAATATAGAGTACGAAATCCATGAAATTGCAAAAGGTGATTTCGCACAGCAGACTCTCGATTTTGCACTGAAAATGAATGCAGACCTTATTGTAATAGTGACAACCAAGAACATCACATTTGCCGATTATGTTGTAGGTGCTTCAGAACAATATATGATTGCCAACAGCTCCAAAATTCCTGTGTGCTGCGTCAATCCTATGACATCCTTTGCCAATGTGGGGCAGTTTATGGGTGGCTGGGGGGCATAAAATCAGAATAACAATAGTTAATTATGTCTATCATTGTTGAGGGTGTTTCAAAGCTCTACGGAAAGCAGAAAGCACTCGATAATGTCTCCTTCGATGTAAAAACAGGTGAGATAGTCGGATTTCTTGGCCCAAATGGTGCAGGCAAATCGACTATGATGAAAATAATCACAGGTTTCATTCCTCCCACATCTGGCAGGGTTTTGGTTAATGGCCTTGAAGTGGGTACATCAGATAATGAGGTTAAACGTCAGGTCGGTTACCTTCCTGAAAATAATCCGTTGTACCCTGAAATGTATGTCAGGGAATACCTTGGATTTGTAGCTTCCATCTACAAATCAGATAATTCGAAAAAAAAACAAATCGAGAGGATAATTGAACTTACAGGGCTTGCTCCAGAACAGAATAAACAGATTGGCTCACTCTCAAAGGGCTACAGGCAAAGAGTAGGACTTGCCCAGGCATTAATTCACAACCCGGCAGTCCTCATACTCGACGAGGCAACAACCGGTCTCGATCCAAACCAGATAGTTGAGATCAGGAATCTCATAAGAGAGGCCGGAAAAGAAAAGACAGTCCTTCTTTCTACCCATATTATGCAGGAAGTTGATGCTATCTGTGAAAGGGTTATCATCATCGACCACGGGATCATTATGGCCAATGAGGAAAAGAGCAGGATATATTCACTTTTGCATAAGTCGAGCCAGGTTATAACCATCGAATTTGATAAGCCCGTTGAAGCATCAGCGTTTTCAGAAATTGAACATGTCAGTAATGTCACCCTCATTAAGAATAATACATGGCAGATAGAGGCTGAAGCCGACGAGGATATACGTCCGGCTGTTTTCAGCTTTGCAGTAAAAAATAACCTGACAGTTTTATCTCTTCAGAAACAGCAGAGCAATCTCGAAGAAGTTTTCCGGCATCTTACAAGCTGATCCAATTTTGTTATTTGGAAAAATTTTTGTTGTTTTGCACAATAGAATTGTGGACAGATTTGAGCTGATTGCAACCACAGGAAAAAAATGCTAAACCGCGTACCTTCCTTTATTTTCAATCAACCAAATTTCCCGATCATTGTTTTACAATAAACTAAAACTTGTTATATGGCATTTTTATTTACTTCAGAATCAGTTTCAGAAGGGCACCCCGATAAGGTAGCCGACCAGGTATCCGACTCACTTCTTGATGAATTCCTCCGTTGGGATCCGGATTCAAAAGTGGCATGTGAGACATTTGTAACAACCGGATTGGTTGTTTGCGGTGGTGAAGTACACACTCAGGGATGGGTGGATGTACAGGAAACTGCAAGGAAAGTTATCAGAGATATTGGCTATACAAAGGCAGAATATCGGTTTGATTGCGATTCATGCGGAGTAATCTCAACTATTCATGAACAGTCAAGCGATATCAACCAGGGCGTTGTACGGGAAAAGCCCGAAGAGCAGGGTGCGGGCGACCAGGGTATGATGTTCGGCTATGCATGCCGTGAAATGGACAACTACATGCCGCTCACTATTGAACTGGCTCACAGATTATTGCAGGAGCTTGCAGCAATCAGGCGTGAAGGAAAACAGATGAAATATCTGAGACCTGACAGCAAGTCGCAGGTAACAGTTGAATATGATGATAATAATAATCCTGTTCGTATCGACACAATAGTAATAAGTACCCAGCATGATGAATTTGTATTACCTAAAAATAAATCGCATCAGGCTGAACTGGCAGCTGAAAAGGCAATGCAGAATAAGATCAGGGAAGATCTTGAAAAAATACTCATCCCAAGGGTTAAAAAATCACTGCCTTCAAGAGTACAGAAGCTTTTTAAATCTGAGTACAGGCTGCTTGTCAACCCTACAGGGAAATTTGTGATAGGAGGGCCGCACGGAGATACAGGTCTTACCGGACGTAAAATTATCGTTGACACATACGGAGGTCATGGTGCTCATGGTGGCGGTGCTTTCTCGGGAAAAGACTCATCAAAAGTTGACAGGTCGGCAGCATATGCCTCCAGGCACATTGCCAAAAACCTTGTAGCGGCCGGTGTTTGCGACCAGGCTCTTGTACAGGTAGCATATGCAATCGGCGTAGCTCAACCAGTAGGACTTTATGTAAATACATACGGAACTGCCAGGGTAAAAGACAAAAAAGGAAACATACTTCACGATGGTGAGATAGCCCAGACAATAAACAAACTGTTTGACATGAGGCCATACTCAATTGTACAGCGTTTCGGCCTGAAGAATCCTGTTTTCCTGGCAACGGCATCATATGGCCATTTCGGCAGGAACAGCTATACCGATAATGTTGAGGTTTACTATGAAACTCCGGGGAGCAAGCCAAAAAGAGTAGCTGGAAACGGCAAGCAGGTTTACAACAAGAAGGTTGAGTTCTTTGCTTGGGAAAAGCTTGATTATGTGGAGAAAATAAAGAAAGCTTTTAAACTTTAATCAGACGCAAGGCACTCGACTCAAGACGCAGGGCTGGCTTTTTTCTTCCTTGTGTCTTGTGCCCTGTGTCTTGCGACTAAAAGTTATAAGTAATAACCTATGTCTATTCTAAAAATACTTGAACAAAAGCAGATCCTTCTCTCCGACGGGGCATGGGGAACTTTTCTTCAGGCAACAGGTCTTAAGCCGGGGGAATGTCCTGAATTATGGAATATTACACGGAAAAATGATGTAATAAAAATAGCACAATCCTATATTGAGGCAGGATCAGACATAATTGAGACCAACAGTTTCGGAGGAAGCATCTTTAAACTCTCTCAATATGGTCTTGGCGACAGGGTATTTGAATTGAATAAAGCTGCTGCTGCAATATCCAGCGAGGCTGCCGGCAAAAATGCACATGTTGCAGGATCGGTAGGGCCCACAGGCAAGATGCTGATAATGGGCGATGTAACAGAAGAGGAACTATATAATGGTTTTAAAGAACAATGTACTGCCCTTGAAGCTGGCGGGGCCGATATTATTATAATCGAGACAATGTCTGCCATTGATGAGGCTTCTGCTGCAATAAAGGCTGCAAGGGAAAATACCGGATGTGTTGTTATTGCCACCATGACTTTCGATGGTGATATTATTAACAGATACCATACCATGATGGGAGTCACTCCTTCTGAAATGGTGGTAGCGCTAAAAGAAGCAGGAGCTCATATCATAGGATCAAACTGCGGCAATGGAATTGAGAATATGATAGGTATCGTAAAAGAAATACGTAAAGCGGATAAGGAAATTCCTGTAATGATCCAGGCAAATGCGGGCGCTCCGGAACTGATTGAGGGTAAAACAGTGTTCCGCGAATCTCCTGAAATGATGGCTTCATATGTTCCTGCACTCGTTGAAGCCGGTGTAAATATAATTGGTGGTTGTTGTGGAACAACTCCTGCACATATAAGAGAATTAAGGAAGGTCCTTGGAAAATAATTTAACCACAGAGAACACAAAGCTTACATAAAGGACACAGAGAATATAAATCTTTAAATTCTTTGTATCCTTCGTTTTTTCTCAGTGCCCTCTGTGTTTAATCTTAAAAAGTAGCTTTTACTATCCTCGCGATATTATCCGAACGGCCCAGTGTATAATAATGGATACCGGGAACTCCGAGTTTCAATAACTCTTTTGACTGCATTGTTGCCCACTCGATACCTGCTTCGCGTGCTTCAGCATCTGTTTTGCATTTTGAAACAGCTGAAAAGAGATCGTTCGGAAGATCAATATGAAAAGTCTGTGGCAGCAGCTTAATATCATGCAGTGCAGATACAGGTTTGATTCCAGGAATGATAGGAACTGTGATACCTGCTTTTCTGCACTCATCCCTGAACCTGCAGAATTTGTTATTGTCGAAGAACATCTGGGTAACAATGTAGCTTGCACCTGCATCGACCTTCTTTTTCAGGTTCTCCATATCAACCTGCCTGTTGGGAGCTTCAAAGTGCTTTTCAGGATATCCTGCAACACCAATACAAAAATTACCGGGCTCAGCATTTATCAGGTTCTCTTCAAGATACTTACCCTTGTTCATATCCATAATCTGGTTGATTAGATCAAGGGTATGTGTATGGCCATTCTTCTCAGGGATAAAAGAACGTGATCCCTTCTGAGGATCGCCTCTCAGTGCAAGTACATCATCAATTCCAAGGAATTTCATCTCAATCAGCACATTCTCGGTCTCCTCTTTTGTAAATCCTCCGCAAAGAATATGTGGTACAACAGTAATATTGTACTTATATTTCACAGCTGCTGCAAGCGCAATTGTACCGGGACGAAGCCTGACAACTTTCTTCTCAATAAGTCCGTCAGGTCGTTCTTTGAAAATTGTTTCGTTCCTGTGCGAAGTAAAATTGATATATGCCGGCTCATATTCTATCAGTCTGTCAATAGCAGTATAGGTCCTTTCAATGCTGTGCCCCTTAAGAGGGGGTAGCAGTTCAAAGGTAAAAAGCGGTCTTTTCGAGTTGTTAATGTTTTCAATTACAGTCATTTCATTCAGTATCAAAGATTCGGAGCCAGCCATTTTCTTACTTCTCCGGGTGCAAAGTTCTTTCTTTTTGCGTAATCTGCAAGCTGGTCACTTCCTAATTTCCCAATATTGAAATATGATGAACCATGATGTGCAAAGAAGTAGCCACTCACAGCTGCTGCCGGAACCATTGCATAGTTCTCGGTAAGTTCAGCGCCTATATTTTTTTCTGCCTCAAGAAGATCAAATATCACTCTCTTCTCTGTATGATCGGGACATGCAGGATAACCTGGTGCAGGTCGTATCCCACGATATTTCAGTTTCAGAATTTCTTCGATTGTAAGCTTTTCATTTTTGTCATATCCCCAGTAATCAGTCCTTATCTTCATATGCAGCCACTCGGCAGCAGCCTCAGCAAGCCTGTCACTGAGAATCCTGATCATGATTGAGGCGTAATCATCATCTACATAGGGTTTTATAGCTTCATCATTGATGGAAGCTGTAACAACAAATGCTCCGATATGATCCGTAAGACCTGAAGTCTCAGGTACAATGAAATCTGATAGTGAGAGATTTGGCACTCCCTGCTCCTTCTTTTCCTGGTTTCTCAGGAATGAAAACCTCGATATCTGTTCCTTTTTGTTCCCGGCAGAAAAGACTTTTACATCATCTCCGTCTGCCACGGCAGGAAATATTCCAAAAACTGCTTTAACCTCAACAAGTTTCTTGTCAATAACCTCCTTCATATATTTCTGCCCATCATCAAAAAGTTTCCGTGCTTCAGGTCCTTTTACAGGATCGTCAAATATTGCAGGATACTTACCCGATATCTTCCAGGCAAAAAAGAAAAAGGTCCAGTCGATAAATTCTGAAAGTTCATTCAGATCAATATTTCGTAAAACATGATGGCCGGGTTTTACAGGAACAGGAATCGTGAAGCTGCTCCAGTCAGTTTTATACCTGTTATTCCTTGCCTCAGTAAGAGAAATGAGGTTGATTTCTGTCTGCCTCGAACTGTGAGCTTCTCTCATTTTATTGTATTTCTCCTTTATTGAGCCAACATACTTTGAATTATCCGCCTGTAGAAGTGCTGCTAAAACACCGGCAGCCTTTGATGCATCCTTGACATGAATAACTGTATTGGAGTAAGCCGGTGCAACCTTTACTGCGGCGTGGATCTCCGAGGTTGTTGCTCCTCCTATAAGCAGCGGAAGCGACATCTTTCTCCTCTCCATTTCAGAAGCTACATGCACCATCTCCTCGAGTGAAGGTGTTATAAGTCCGCTTAATCCAATGAAATCGACATTCTCCTTAATAGCAGTATCAAGGATCTTGTCAGCAGGAACCATCACTCCCAGATCAATTATCTCATAACTGTTGCAGGCCAGGACAACACCGACAATATTTTTCCCTATGTCATGCACATCTCCCTTAACTGTAGCAAGAAGCATCTTGCCTGCAGCTTTCTTCTCCTCTCCTACACTTTCCTGCTCAATATATGGAGCCAGCTTTGCTACAGCCTTTTTCATCACCCTTGCGCTCTTAACTACCTGGGGAAGGAACATCTTCCCTGAACCGAAAAGATCTCCAACTTCATTCATACCTCCCATAAGAGGTCCCTCAATAAGTTCAATAGATCTTTTGAAAAGAGGCCGGGCCTCCTCCACGTCAGATTCAATAAACTCATCAAGGCCCCTGATAAGAGAATGTTTAATACGATCTATAACCGGAAGCGCTCTCCATGCATCTTCCTTTTCTTCCTTTCTACCTTCCTTCTTAATACCTTCGGCAAATCTGACAAGTCTTTCAGTAGAATCCTTCCGGCGATTAAGTATCACATCCTCACATAGCTCAAGCAACTGAGGTTCTATTTCGCTGTATACCTGCAACATCCCGGGATTGACAATACCCATGTCAAGACCTGACCTGATAGCATGGAAAAGGAATATCGAGTGCATTGCCTCCCTGACTTGATCGGTACCCCGGAATGAGAATGAGAGATTACTGATTCCTCCGCTTACCCTGGCATATTGAAGATTATCCTTGATCCATCCGGTTGTCCTGATATAATCAACTGCATAGTTATTGTGCTCTTCTATACCGGTTGCCACCGCAAGAACATTAGGATCGATTATTATGTCTTCAGGAGGAAATCCCAGCTTTTCAACCAGAAGACTGTATGACCGCTCGGCTAATTGGATTCTCTTTTCATACGTATCTGCCTGCCCTGTCTCATCAAAAAGCATTACGACCGCAGCTGCACCGTATTTTCTTATCTTCCGGGCATGTGAAAGAAATACTTCCTCCCCCTCCTTAAGGCTTATTGAATTGACAACCGACTTACCCTGAATACATTTGAGAGCAGCTTCAATTGTGTCCCACCTTGATGAGTCTATCATCAACGGAAGTTTGGCAATATCAGGTTCAGACATAATCAGATTTACAAACTTTACCATTGCTTTTTCAGAATCAAGCATGGCTTCGTCCATACAGATGTCTATCACCTGTGCTCCTCCTTCAACCTGGTTGCGGGCTATTGCAAGTGCCTCATCATATTTCTCCTCCTTTATCAGCCTTGCAAATTTGATTGAACCTGAGACATTTGTACGTTCTCCGATATTCACAAAGTTTGTTTCAGGCGTTATTGTAAGCGCTTCAAGACCACTCAGCCTTGTATATCTTTTTATTTCAGGCTTCTTCCTGGGTGTGTATTTACGCGACAGGTCTGCAATTTTCTTGATATGAAGTGGAGTAGTACCACAACATCCACCTATAATATTTATCCATCCTTCTTTCATGAAATCTTCCACGATGGATGCCATGTATTCAGCCGACTGATCGTATTCACCAAACTGGTTTGGAAGTCCGGCATTAGGATGGACTGAAACATTGAAGCCCGTTTTTGCTGAAAGCTCTTCAATATAAGGTCTCAGCTGTTCTGCGCCGAGTGCACAGTTCAAACCAATACTGAGCAGCGGAAAATGTGAAACGGAAATAAGAAACGCTTCCAGAGTCTGCCCTGTAAGTGTTCTCCCGCTGGCATCAGTAATTGTACCTGATACCATAACAGGAAGACGGATTCCTTTTTCTTCAAAAACTGTATCTATAGCAAAAAGTGCAGCCTTACAGTTGAGAACATCAAAAATTGTCTCTACAAGGAGGA